>ENA-UESP01000008-UESP01000008.1-human-gut-metagenome-genome-assembly--contig:-NODE-8-length-132360-cov-17.180809_pt1 | contig 132360 bp, 87 predicted proteins | sample MGYA00243003_ERZ508004 | MGnify/ENA primary metagenome ERZ508004 (study PRJEB26167, sample SAMN06115443) | human gut metagenome | host: Homo sapiens | place: China:Henan | collected 2015-07-29...
TGCCTCCCGTAGGAGTTTGGACCGTGTCTCAGTTCCAATGTGGGGGACCTTCCTCTCAGAACCCCTATCCATCGAAGTCTTGGTGGGCCGTTACCCCGCCAACAAACTAATGGAACGCATCCCCATCGATAACCGAAATTCTTTAATAGGATTATCATGCGATAATCATATGCCATCCGGTATTAATCTTTCTTTCGAAAGGCTATCCCAGAGTTATCGGCAGGTTGGATACGTGTTACTCACCCGTGCGCCGGTCGCCATCTTCAGTTTGCAAGCAAACTGAAATGCTGCCCCTCGACTTGCATGTGTTAAGCCTGTAGCTAGCGTTCATCCTGAGCCAGGATCAAACTCTTCATTGTAAAAGTATTTTTATCTATCCCATAGGATAGCATTTTGCTCTGTTCAGGATGCCGTACAATTTATTGACTCTATTACCTATACCTATATTATATAAGCATTGACGGTTCTATTTTAACTTGTACTACTTGTATTGTTTATCAATATTTCAAAGAACTTGCGCTTCGTTTTCAAAAGCGGGTGCAAAGGTAAGGGGTTTTATTTTAACTGCCAAACTTTTCGGAAGTTTTTTTTCGTTTTTCTTTTTCGGTTCGTTTCTCAGGCTCTCTTGGCGAAAGGGAAAGAAGGGACGAAAACGAAAAACGCTAAACCGCGTTTCTTTGCGAATCGGACTGCAAAGATAAGAACTTTATTTATTATAATCCAAACTTTTCCGGATCTTTTTTGTTCTTATAGTTAGGCGGTCCTACGCTTTGTCATCATGTCAATTCCGCAAGGCTCTCCTCTCCTGGAAAGCGGGTGCAAAAGTACTCGCTTTTCGGATATACTCCAAATATATTCCACTGTTTTTTTGAAGTTTTTTTAAAGATATATGCTAACTAGCTGAATCATAACGATGTTGTAGAACATATTTTTTCAACAGCGGGAGAAAAGGACAATGGAAGCGAGGGAAAGGATACATTATTATATTCATGCGTGCGTATGTGTGCGCGCAAGGAGAAAAAGAAGGAAGCGGGCAGGACGGATACACACAAAAGTTTTTCGCACTTTCCTCTATCACCTATCACCTGTAATCATAAGCGTCCCTGTGCATCGGGGTTTAAGGCATGGTGACAGGTTGCTGTCAACCTATCACCACACCTGTCACCTATCACCCGCCTATCACCCGACGGAAGATGATGGGTAAAAAGCATAAACAATAGATACTCAACACATTAACAACCTAAATACAGGATATAAATAACCAATATATAGGATATTAACAACCTATGTACAGGGTGTTAATACTCAATACATAGGCTATTAATGACTGAGAAGACAGGTAGTAATGACTGAAAAGCAAGCATCAAGAGCCGAAAGAGAGCGGTAGAACAGACAGTTTCAAGTAACAGAAAATGTAGTTTCACCACAGGAAACTAGAAGTTCAAGCAAATGAAACTAAAGGTTCAAGCAGGGGAAACTAAAGTTTCAGGCAGATGAAACCAGAGTTTCAGGCAGGGGAAACAAAAGTTTCAAGCGGGTGAAACTAAAGTTTCATACGCAGGAAACAATTGGCGAAAAGCAGGATGGCAAAGACAGTGTGTAAGGATAAGTAAAGCAAGGCATAAGGATGGGCGAGGGAAAGGTGTAGGATACACCGCATCTGCAACCATCCTACACCACTATCCTACACACTATTAATATACTAATATTCAACAACATAAGGTGCAATTGGTGTAGGATGGCAGATGTTTTATCTATTCAAATACACAGAGAAGAGAATACAAGGACATTTATCGAGGGATATTCTGAAAAATAACTGGCGAGAACCAATTGCCGGTTATAAATGCGATACGCTAAACGAGAATTTGTGCATTGAGTAAAAATTTAGTTTAGCGTAGAACATTAGAATTCCCACAAAAACACTCTTTCTGTTAAAACCGGCAAACCTCTAAAACAAAAATAAGTTCAGGCTGTTACATAGTCAGCTTAAACATATTAACCTAAACATTAAATTATGGCTAGAGAAAGTGTAAAAATCCTACAAGGGAAATTAGATGTGGAAAGTTTGATTTCACAGTTGAACGCAGCATTGGCTGAAGAATGGTTGGCATACTACCAATATTGGGTAGGTGCATTAGTAGTAGAAGGAGCTATGCGTGCCGATGTGCAGAGCGAGTTTGAGGAACATGCTGAAGAAGAGCGTCGACACGCACAATTGCTTGCCAACCGCATCATCGAACTAGAAGGTGTTCCGGTGCTCGATCCTAAGAAATGGTTTGAACTGGCGAGATGCAAATATGATACTCCACAAGAGTTTGATTCCATTAGTTTACTAAAAGACAACGTTGCTTCCGAACGCTGTGCAATCCTTCGTTATCAGGAGATTGCCGACTTTACCAATGGGAAAGATTTCACTACCTGCGACATCGCAAAACATATTCTTGCCGAAGAGGAGGAACATGAACAAGATTTACAAGATTATCTGACTGACATCGCCAGAATGAAGAAATCATTTCTTGATAAGTAAATTCTAAAATAATAATGATTAGGTAAGAGAGGGCGTATCCTACACGGGGTAATCCCTCTTTTATGCATATTAGTACGATAAAAACAAAACTATTTTAGCGTAAATCAAGAAGAAATCTTTCTTTTTTCGTATTTTTGTCCCAATATGCACGTTTCATCCAAGTAGATAACGAACATTAGGGAAAAGAATGAAAGTAATTGATTTAATACATAACAACAAAAAAACAGCTTTTTCTTTTGAAATCCTGCCGCCACTGAAAGGAACCGGAATAGAAAAGCTATATCAGACAGTCGATACACTTCGGGAATTCGATCCGAAGTATATTAATATCACGACCCATCGCAGCGAATACGTTTACAAAGATCTCGGCAACGGGCTATTCCAACGAAACCGCTTGAGAAGACGTCCGGGCACTGTTGCTGTGGCTGCCGCCATCCAAAATAAATATAATATCACAGTCGTTCCGCATATCCTATGCAGTGGCTTCACACGCGAAGAGACAGAATATGTACTGCTCGACCTGCAATTTTTGAACATCACTGATTTGTTAGTGCTACGTGGGGACAAGGCCAAACACGAATCTGTTTTCACCCCCGAAGGCGACGGATATCATCACGCAATCGAGTTGCAGGAACAAATCAACAATTTCAATAAGGGTATCTTTGTGGACGGTTCGGAAATGAAAGTGACCAACAGCCCCTTTTCTTATGGTGTGGCATGCTACCCGGAGAAACATGAAGAGGCTCCCAATATTGAATCCGACCTTTATTGGCTAAAGAAAAAAGTGGAAGCAGGCGCAGAATATGCCGTAACACAATTATTCTACGATAACAAAAAATATTTTGAGTTTGTAGAACAAGCCAAAGCGGCAGGTATCAATGTTCCAATCATTCCGGGAATCAAGCCGTTCAAGAAACTGTCCCAACTGAGCATGATTCCCAAGACATTCAAGGTGGATTTGCCGGAAGAACTCGTGAAAGAGGCTTTGAAATGCAAAACGGATGCGGAAGCCGAACAAGTGGGTATCGAATGGTGTGTAGCCCAATGCAAGGAATTGATGTCTCACGGAGTACCAAGCATCCATTTCTACTCCATCGGAGCGGTGGACAGTATCAAGGAAGTAGCCAAAATCATTTATTGATATGTTTTTCAGAGACGTAATCGGACAGGAAGAAGTCAAGCAACGGCTCATTCAGGAGGTGAATGAAGGACGCATCCCACACGCCCAGCTCATTTGCGGTCCGGAAGGGGTGGGAAAAATACCATTGACCATTGCATACGCACGCTATATCAGTTGCTCCAACCGGAGTGAAACGGATGCCTGCGGTGTATGTCCGTCCTGCGTGAAGTTTAACAAGCTGGTACATCCGGATGTGCATTTTGTATTTCCGATCGTGAACAAGGCGAAAAGTCCCAAAGTATCGGTCTGTGCCGATTTTCTTCCGCAATGGAGAGAACAACTGCTCACCTCCCCTTACTTCAACTTGAATCATTGGTTGAACAATATTGGAGCGGAGAATAAGCAAGCGCAGATATTCGCCAACGAGAGTGATGAGATTCTGAAAAAACTCAGTCTGAAATCCAGTGAGGGAGGATTCAAGATTACAATCGTGTGGCTACCGGAAAAATTGCATCCGGTGTGTGCCAACAAACTGTTGAAACTGCTTGAAGAGCCGCCCGAAAGAACTATTTTCCTGCTGGTATCGGAAATGCCGGACATGATTCTGCCCACCATCCAAAGCCGCACGCAACGCATGAACGTGCGGAAAATTGACGAGGCAAGCATCGACCGGGTGCTACAAACGAAGTACAGCATTCAACCTGCCGACAGCCTTTCCATCGCCCATCTGGCAAATGGAAATTTTATCAAGGCACTCGAAACGATTCATCTGAACGAAGAGAATCAACTGTTCTTCGATTTATTCGTCAGCCTGATGCGGTTGTCCTATCAACGGAAAATCAGGGAAATGAAGATGTGGAGCGAACAGGTGGCAGGCATGGGACGCGAACGCCAAAAGAATTTTCTGGAATATTGCCAACGCATGATTCGGGAAAACTTCATCTTTAACCTGCACCAACGTGATCTTACCTATATGACGATCAGTGAACAGAACTTTGCAATCCGCTTCGCCCCGTTTGTCAACGAACGTAATGTAATGGGAATCATGGACGAGCTAAGCGAAGCGCAAATACATATTGAACAGAATGTAAACGCTAAAATGGTATTCTTCGACTTCTCGCTGAAGATGATTGTACTGTTGAAGCAATAATTAATAAATAAACACTATGGAATATAAACTTCATAATGGGAGCGGCGGTCTTTGCTGCAAAGGATGCTCCCGACAAGATAAACAACTGAACACCTACGATTGGCTGGCGGATATACCGGGCAATGCGGAAGAGAGTGACATGGTTGAGGTACAATTTAAGAACACCCGGAAGGGATATTATCGCAACAGTAACAAAATCAAACTTGAAAAGGGCGATGTGGTGGCTGTTGAAGCTGCTCCGGGACATGATATAGGTGTGGTGACGCTGACCGGCAGACTGGTTCCCCTGCAAATGAAGAAAGCGAACTTCAAGGCGGACACGGAAATCAAACGCATCTACCGGAAAGCCAAACCGGTGGATATGGAGAAGTTCAACGAGGCGAAAAGCAAGGAACATGGCACTATGATCCGTGCACGCCAGATTGCGTTAAGTCTCAATCTGAACATGAAAATCGGAGATGTAGAGTACCAGGGGGATGGCAATAAGGCTATCTTCTATTACATTGCCGATGAGCGCGTGGACTTCCGACAATTGATCAAGGTATTGGCTGAAGCATTCCGCGTACGTATCGAGATGAAACAGATCGGCGCCCGTCAGGAAGCGGGACGTATCGGAGGCATCGGGCCTTGCGGACGTGAGCTTTGCTGTGCAACGTGGATGACCAGCTTTGTTTCCGTATCTACGAGTGCCGCACGTTATCAGGATATTTCCCTGAACCCACAAAAGCTTGCCGGACAATGCGCCAAGCTGAAATGTTGCCTGAACTATGAAGTAGATTGCTATGTGGAAGCTCAAAAACGTCTTCCGTCCAAAGAGATAGAACTGGAAACGAAGGATGGTACTTTCTATTTCTTCAAAGCGGATATCTTGAGCAATCAGATCTCTTATTCCACAGACAAGAATTTCCCGGCAAATCTGGTTACCATCAGCGGGAAGCGTGCTTTTGAAGTGATTTCGATGAATAGAAAAGGTATGAAACCGGACAGTCTGTTCGAAGAAGAAAGAAAGCCGGAACTGAAGAAACCGATTGATTTGCTGGAGCAGGAAAGCGTTACCCGCTTTGACCGTAACCGCAATAAAGAGGGTGGCAATAATGCGAACCGGAATAATAAGAAGAAGAAAAAAGGAGCTAATAACGACAACCGCCCTCAATCGGCTGAAAACGCTAACAGGGGAGAAAGAGAGAACCGACCGAGAAATAATAATAATCGGAACAGAGGACAGAATCAGGGACGGAATAATGAAAACAGACGACCGGAAAGAGGGATGAATCAAGAAAGACCACAAGCTCAAGAAAGGCCGGAAAAGCCAGAAAGACCGGTCAAAGAGCCGAATAAAGAGAAACCGAAACCGCAAACCAATAATGAAAAGCCTGTTCAGGAATAGTTTATTTTGCCTTTTCACTGCTTGCCTAACGGCGGCATGCAACGAGAATACCGTGTATCACTCTTATCAATCCCTTCCCGACAACGGGTGGGGAAAGAGTGATACACTCTCCTTTTTTATTCCTATCACAGACAGCCTCCCTCCGACTCTGAGACTATTTGCGGAAGTCCGTAACCGTACGGATTATCCTTATCAGGACCTTCATTTATTTATCAGTCAGAATCTACAGGATTCCACTGTGTGGCGCACCGATACCATCGCTATTCACCTAACTGACTCTACAGGAAGATGGTTCGGAAAAGGCTGGGGCAGTGTCTATCAATCGGAGACTTTCATACGCTCGGTTCGCCCGCTACATCCAGGAAACTACACTTTTAAGGTAGTATCCGGTATGAAAGACGACATATTGCAGGGGATAAATGATGTGGGGATACGGATATCACGGTAAGCAGAAAATAAAACTTAAATATTTATCAAAATCTAAGAATATAAAAGATATCGTTATGAGCGAAAGTCAGAATATTGAATATAAAGAGTCTTGGCATGACGAGTATCTGAAATGGATATGCGGTTTTGCCAATGCACAAGGTGGCTGTATTTATATAGGTATAAATGATAAGCAACAGGTAATTGGCCTCCCCGACTCCAAAAGATTGTTGGAAGACATACCTAACAAAATTGTCAACTATTTAGGTATCGTGGCCGATGTCAACTTATTACAATCAAAAGAAGGTAAAGAATATATCGAGATTGTAGTGGAACCAAGTAATATGCCCATTGCTTACCATGGGGCATATCACTACCGTAGTGGTTCCACAAAACAAGAATTGAAAGGCGTTGCACTTCAACAATTCATATTAAAGAAAATGGGACGTTCTTGGGATGAACTATTAGAAGATAGAGCAACACTCAATGATATTGATCGAAAAGCTATAGATTATTTTCTTCGAAAAGCCATTGAAGCGCATCGTATTAACCCCGAGCTTAAAGATGAAGATACCCGAACTGTATTGGAAAATCTAAAACTGATTGATAACAATGGAGTGCTCACCAATGCTGCGATACTATTATTCGGAAAAGACCCTCTTCACTTCTTTCCCGGTGTGGAATTCCGTATCGGACGCTTCGGGATAGATGAATCAGATCTTATTTTCCAAGACGTAGTAAACGGAAATATTATTCAGATGGCTGATAAAGTCGTCACTTTATTACGTTCCAAGTACCTCATATCCCCCATTCACTATGAAGGTATGCAACGGCTTGAACCATTGGAAATTCCAGAAGATGCTTTACGAGAAATGCTCTACAATAGCATTGTACACAAACGGTATGCAGGTGTTCACATACAGATGTGGATATTCAATGACCACATTGAGCTATGGAACGAGGGTAAACTACCCGATGAACTTACAATAGATGCACTTAAAGGAAAGCACTCCTCACATCCTCGTAACATTTTATTAGCTTCCGTATTCTACAAAGCCGGGTTTATAGAAACGTGGGGACGTGGTATTAGCAAAATATGTAACGCTTTTAAAGCGATAGGAATAGAAGAACCCGTCTTTAAGCAATCAGAGGGTGGTATGCTAATTACGTTCAAAAGAAATTACCCTACAATGACAAATGAGAAATCACGTAGTAGAGCGAATGACCCAATAAATGACCCAATAAATGACCCAATAAATGACCCAATAAATGACCCAATAAAATTATCATCAGTTGACATAAATGTATTACATATATTATCTACGAATACAAAATTAACCTACAATACCCTTGCTGAAGCCTTGTCATCATCAAGTGCTACAGCGAAACGATCATTGCAGAATTTAAAAGCTTATGGATACATAACCCGTCAAGGGTCCAACAAAGCAGGTTATTGGCAACTCACCGAGAAAGGAAAGATTTTTATAATTAAAGAACAAAGACTATAAAATACATAAGCTGGGCGTTGCGGGTGAAGGGGATACCCTCGTGAAGCAGTACGAAGTAACTTATCCACACCACCATCATGAAACAATAAAACTTAAATATTAATATTGGTCTTTATTTACCCAATCACCTCTGCCAAAACATCCTCTAACAAGAACGGAATCACCCCCACATACATTACACCGTCCTCGTCCGTCCAAAGCTTGCGGCTACCGTCCAGCACAACAATCTTGCGAAAGAAGTCGCCAGTATTTCTCAAAGAAAAGGTCTCCTGTGCCTTCTTCTCAGGCGTGTCCACATTCAATGCCGACTGGATATACACTTTACTATTACCTACATTGACCACAAAATCAATCTCATATTGAGACAATTTACGCTTGCCGTCTATTACGCGCGTCAGTTCTACAATGCCCACATCAACAGAATATCCTCTACGGATCAAATCATTATAAATCATGTTCTCCATTAGATGCGAACGCTCCTGCTGACGGAAATTTAATCTGGCATTTCTCAGTCCCAAGTCCATGGCATAGTACTTCTGAATCTTGTCAAAATACTTGCGTCCCTTCACATCCCATCGTTTCGCACTCTGGAAGAGAAATGCATCCTCCACATAGTCCAGATAGTTTTTGACGGTATTGTGCGAAGGTGATTTCCCCATCAGCGTTCCAGCCGTATTGGCCAGTTTGTTCGGATTCGTCAGTGAGCCTACTGACGATGAGAGAGCATCAACCAAAGCACTCAATATGTTATCATCCTTCAGATTATATCGTTCCACAATGTCCTTAATATAGACATTTGAGAAAAGCCCTTGCAAGTACTTGCGCTTCTCCTTTTCGTCTGGTTCAAGAATCGTCAAAGGCATACCACCGTACATCAGGTATTCCTCCAGTGCATCAGCTTTTTCCATCTGGGCTACCGATAGGTATTCTGCAAATGATAGTGGGTAAACTTTTATTTCAGAACCACGGTCACGAAAATTTGTCACGATATCCTTCGACAGCATCTTAGAGTTCGATCCCGTCACATACACATCAAGGTTCGGGCGCGCCATCAGATCATTCAAAATGTCATAAAAAGTGGTGTAAAGCAACTCTCTGTCCTCTTCAGGTACCAATGATTCGTCCACATTCTCATTTTTTACCTTATACGACAACTGTATCTCATCAATCAATACATAAAATTTTCTGTCTGTATCCCTTGTAGACTCTATGATATAGTCGTACAGGAGGTTCGGATTACGATACTTGATGTCTGTCTTTCTGTCAAGAGCCACCTCCACGAAATCCCTCTCCTGAACTCCTTTCTCTATTAATCGGTTCTTAAAGAGAGTTGAGAGTAGGAACGACTTACCCGAACGTCTTATACCGGTCACAATCTTTACCTTTCCGTTCCAACATTTTGTGAGTAACTGTTCAACATATTCGTTTCTATCTATTATCATAATAGCGCACTCTTAGGATGGTTATGAAAATTTGGTCGCATATTACGACCATTTTGTCAGTACAAAAATACTCTTTTTCTTTTGACTATCCAAAACAATGCAATAATTAATATTCCAAATTCATATAGAAGGGACGACTATTCGCCTGTTTCTTCACCCCACCTTCGCCGTAAACGTTATTCTCCCAACGACCAAAATGTGCTCACATAAGGGAATCCCAAAGCTATCGCATCACCATTACCACGTGAAACGGAGCGAATCAAATCGTCTACCCCACTATTCATAAGTCCTTCCACTGAAACATCATAATTCAGCCTATTCCCTTTTCCATCGCACAGGAAATATCCCTCATCGTTTGAATAGGCTACAACCACCTTCCCTCCTATCAACGGTGTTTCAATCTGTTTGGCGGTGGATTCACTATCCCCGCTTCTATCATACCGTTTGCTACCATAAAAAGCGTATTTACCCCACCTAAAGCTCAAGTTATCCTCCAAGGGTCCCAGCTTGACGTTTCCTTTTTTATCACCCCAAGCGAAACCGCCATCACGCCCTTTTAGACAATAAGCATACCAATCTCCATCGCAAGTTATCCATGAATACTTGCCTTCGGTATCCATAAACAATTCCTTGCCGTCCCTGTCTATAATACCGTACATACCGTCTTTGCGCACTATTGCGCAACCATTCAAGTCGAAAGGTCCAATCTCCGAATACGTCTCAGGCTCAACGATGATATTGCCCTGCATATCTATTACCGCAGGCTGGCCTCCCGGATTACAATTCACAACAATGCGATCGGAATGAATCACGCGTGAGTTTTTCTCTCCATAAATACAGAAGTCCCCTTGAAACAAAGAGATATTCCCCTTTCGGTCAATCACACCGTATCTGGTTTTCCCATCCTCTGTCCCCCCTTCGACAAGCGCCTTTCCGTCAGCATTGAACAAAGTGATAGGTGTCGCCAAAGTAGTAAACAGTTCCTTACCCGAAGTATCAATAGCTATATATCCTTCTTGTGTCATTTTCCAAGCCACTCCGTTCCAGAAGCCCGTTATATTAAAACATTCACCGACATCAAAAACTTTTTCACCTTTCTTGTTGATAAAGGCATACCCTTCGCGCATCTCCATCAACACTTTTGCTAGTCCGTCAGAGAAGAAATCGGCATCCCTGAATTCTCCCGCAAAAGCCAACTCGCCGTCCAATGTATAATAGGCGTTTCCCATAGGTATCAAATCTATATCTGCCAACGGGCTATTTGAACTGCCTCCGCAAGCGGAGAAAAAAACCGCAACATAAACCGTTGCGCAATAAATCAAAATCTTTGTTTTCATAGTTCTTTAATTATGATTGTTATTACACATAATTCATATTTCCTTATTAAAACGCAAACCACAAAGCTAACAAAGCAAAAATAATAGAAGCCACCAACTTAATTCAGACTTTCTCATATTCTATTTCTTTTTCAATCACAATAAACAATAATATACTCGCTCTCACTTACATCAGTTCCATACTCCATCTCAATAGCCATTTTTTCTTTTACTTTCACAATATATCCATCGTCATCAAACTCATAATTATATTTCGCCTCACCGGTATAATTAGATATTGAGACAGGCAATTGCTTCGACTGCCCCCATGCAAAGGCGCAATAATACCATGGATAAGGAGTATAAATATTAGTAAGACAATTTACAATATCAATATTAACAGGCTTATTTTCCTTTTCTCCATATTGATAAGTACATTCAGAGTATCCACCTTTTACCTTATCCAAATTACCATCTTTCCATGTAAAGTCACAGATATCACGGACAACGCCAGTTGATGATTGCAAAATCCGCCAGTTCCCATCAATCCCGTATGTTTCTTTGACTTTCATATTTCCTTCCTGCACCTCTACATTTACCGGCGCTCCGGGTTCAGACGTAATCATAGCTTTCTGTTTCCCATTCCAATTTATTTGAATGGAATTCTCCTTATAAATATAGGTATAGACATCCGCATTTCCAGTCTGCCGCTTCTCCGTAGCTGAAAGTATACGCTGTTGTTCATCGTAAGTAAAATCAATTGTCCGATCAGTAGATTGGATAGTTTTAATGTAACGCATTGCCGGAGCAGTTTTTTGTGTATCTCTCATGCTTTTCTTTGGTTTACACCCTGCTTGTAAGAGTACAAAGAGAAAAAAAATCAGAAGTGTTAAGTTTAAGCCTTTATACAGTTTCCTTTCTCTTAGTTGTTGCTTAATCGTTCTCATATCATTTCAATTTATAAGTTAATATTATTTGTCTGTCCTTTGTTAGTCAGCAGCTTGCACTTTCTTATGCCACTCTTTGGCACGTATCAAGCTTTTGAAAACATCGTGTCCTTATTCTAAAATAACTTTTAACAGTTTACTATTTTTAATATGCACCTTTCCAATATGCCCACGGATGAACGATGTAATCACCAATCGCTTCCAAATCATTCGGTTCCCAAACACAAGCAAAATAATTATCGTTTAATTCAGGATGAAGAATGTCATCAATACCTTTCTCACCAATCAATGCGCAAGTACGTTCCTTCACATCAAGCCCCACAGCTATACCGTTAACAAAAGGAGTTACTAACAAATATCCGTAAATTTGCCCATTAAGATATAGATGTAGCGTATCTTCCAGCCCTTCCTTTGTCAATGCGTGAGATTTATAAACACGCGCTCCATCTAAATCGAAAGTGGAAAAAGCTATAGAATAATCAGAGCCATAAAAAGGATAAGGACCAGCCTTCGTTCTGCCATATTTAAACTCTATATCACGATTGACCGCCGCTATTTTTTCTTTCCCATTCTTATCACACCAACCTATTTTCTTATCTTCCGTTTTAAAATAATACCAATTGCCGTCATTCTCCAAACGAGTATATATTGGCTCTATCAGAATTTTCCCCTTACCATCCACCAAACCGTACCTGTTACCTTTAGAAAACACCGCACAATCATTTTGGTCAAACTCGAGGGGAAGATCTTTGGAAATATAATCGACCACCAGTTCTCCTTTAAAGTTGATAGCACCAATAAGTCCTTCTTCATTCTTCACACTTGCCTTTCCTCGAAGTGGCGGAGTCTTGACATATTCCGTAACCGCTCTCGCTATATCTTCACGGGGCTCTACCAAGATTTTTCCCTTTGAATTAAATACACCAATATTGCCATCGGCTGCCATAAAATAGGCTACTCCTTCATAAAAAGCAGTCAATGGTCTGCCAGCCAATTCAAACAAGACTTCACCCTTCTTGTTAATGGCCGTGGCACGTGTTCTGTCTTCAAGACTTCCTCCTTGAACAAAAGCTATGCCTTCAGAGAAATCAGAACATTTGGCATATTCCGCATATTCACCGAAAACCTTTGCGAAAACTTCCTCAGCATTTAGTACCAATGTACCATTGCGATCGAGAAAATAGACATCACGTACCTTCAGCAAACCATCTTTAAAGAACCCCGAACCTAAACTATAATTTAAATTTGGCTTCCAGCCTATAGCTGCAAGTTCTCCGGAAAGTGCATCCATTTTCTCCCCATTCTCATCTACATAATAAAAACCGGTCTTACTCATACAAGGAATAGGGAAAAAGCTACGTTGAGGTCGTTGGGTATTACTTCCACACGCAGAAAATAAAGTCACCACACAAATAAGCGACAGATAAAACAATGTTTTCATGCTCATAATTACTTTCTTGTTATCTATTTATCACAAAATATAACTGACTGTTTACTCTTCAAACCGACGATCGATATAAAAGCAAGCGACTTTTGCCTCCGGCTTAAAGTCTTCCGGAGTCAGTTGAATCGATTTACCCTCCAATTCGGATGTTTTAGCCAAATCGCCATTCGCAGTCATGGCAAGAGCTTTCATTTTGGTTTGCTCCGTCAAGTCATCCAGTTCTTCGTTTACCACATTGATGCGCAAATTTTTTCCATAAGCGATGTATACTATTCCTTGATCGAACATCTCATCATACATTATCATCGCTTCCATTCCTTTTTTCGTCACTGCTTCCCGTAAAGGCATTCCCACCTTAACACCGTTCTCCAAAGAGACATATGGAGAAGTGACGGTCAATTCTTCTATAGGAGACAATTGCTTTTCCAACATAAAATTAGCGACTTCCACATCATCACAATATAAAGTATAAGTTTGAAACTTCATAGCGGCAGGTTCATAATAAAAAGTCCCTTTCTCTACCTTATTATATAGTCCTTCATCAGTATCAGACATGTTTTTGAAAGGATGCTTCATCCGCAAACTTCCCACACCATCCTCTGTGAGGATAAACGGTTTCACTCCCGCATTGGCTTCCGCCTCTGCCTGCACGACAGAAGGATCAGCGTTCGTCTGTTTCTTACTATTACTACAAGAGAATAAACACATTGCTATAGCAATGAGGTTGATCATAAAAATCTGTTTCATTTCAATTTATCATTAAAGTTATACATTAGGACTATTCATACATAATTACGTTTCCTTGATTCAATTGTTTTTTCGTATTAGGCAAAATAATGAGATGCTCACCCACCATATGTATAAATCACCAAAGGCATTATTCCCGACTCTTACGAGTCAGAAACAATGCCTCCTTTATATGTTTTCAAAGAATATTTAGCTAATAGATGTTCACTTGTGTGTGTGTGTGTGTGTGTGTGTGTGTGTGTGTTATACAAACATTACACATACGCAAGCTTTTAACATTATTTTCGTTGCTATTTCCTTGTGCTATCATAGTATTTCCCTTATTTCGATTCAAAAATAAGACTTTTTAGCATAGAAAGCAACAAAATGCCCAAATATTATACCAAAAAGGAAATCATTGACTGATAAAAGTGTAGCTAAAATACATTTTTATCAGGATACAAGTGTTATTCGAAAGATAAACAATTTGTTAGAGTCTTCTACTCCGTCCCGCATCAATACGTAGGAAAATGAACAACAGTATCGTAAAGCCCCATAAAGAAGAACCTCCGTAGCTAAAGAAAGGTAATGGGATACCGATGACCGGAGTAAGTCCCAGCACCATACCTATATTAATAAATAGATGAAACAGGAAAATGCTGAGGACTGAATAGCCATAGACCCGACCGAAGGTGGAGGGTTGACGCTCCGACAAGAAAATCAAGCGGAAAATCAAGATCAGGAAAGCTATCAAGACGGCTGCCGAACCGACAAAACCTTGCTCCTCTCCCACCGTACAGAAGATGAAATCAGTATCCTGTTCGGGAACATATTTCAGTTTGGTCTGCGTACCATTCAGGAAACCTTTCCCTGTCAATCCACCGGAACCGATGGCAATCTTGGATTGGTTGACGTTGTATCCCGCACCGGTCAAATCTTCTTCCAAGCCCAATACCACTTTGATGCGGACTTGTTGATGGGGCTCCAATACGCTATCGAATACATAATTGCTGGAATATAAAAATCCGATAGAGCCGATGGTAAATAAAGCAATTAGAAAGTAAGCACGCTGACGCTCACTTAATGCTAAATAAATCAAATAGCCTATCGCAACAGCACACAGTCCCCACTGCACCCAGACCAGACTAAAGTGTACCCAATATTCCGAGATCAAATAGGCAATCAACAATATCCCCAGACTTCCACCGATAATATTGCGGGCAGCCACCCACTTCTTACGATATACCCACACCATGCCACCGGCAAACAATAAAATCAGCAACAATACAATAAACTCTCCCAACGGTGTAGGGGTATCTGCAATAAAGACCTCGTCAAAACGAATACCGACCACAAAGTAGATTACCGCACAGACACCTGCAAAAAGTACCACTCCCGGCATTCCTTCCCGATAAAGCACCAAGAAAAAGGCGAGATATACCAATGCGGACCCTGTTTCCCTCTGCCCGATAATCAATAACATCGGCAGAAGAATAATCAATCCCAAAGCTAAAGCACACTTTTCTTTCTTGATACTGAATGAGTAGGCATTCATATATTTGGCCAATGCCAAAGCTGTAGCAAACTTAGCGAACTCGGCGGGTTGCAGGCTGACCGGCCCCATCACCAACCAGGAACGGGAACCTTTTGTATCCGGAGCAATAAAAATCGTGACAATCAACAGAAGAATCATCCCTATATATATAATGTACGCGAACATATCGTACATCCGGTCTTCCAACATCAGCAACACAAATCCTAGCCCGAAAGAACAGATAATCCAAACGAACTGCTTACCGGCACGAGTCGAGAAGTCGAGAAAATCACGCTCGCCATAGTCATAGCTGGCTCCGCACACGCTGAACCATCCGCCAATAATCAGGAGCAGGTAGATACAAATCGTCACCCAGTCCAAAGATTTCCATAAACTATCGCTCCTCGTTACCATACAATATCACTCTGTTACTAATTTCTTCCGCTCTTATCTCATTTTCCGGCGACAACTTGCCTTTCATATATTGTTCCATCATCAAAGCACCGACCGGCACTCCATATGTGGCTCCCCATCCTCCATTTTCCACATAGACGGCAATGGCTATTTTCGGCTTGTCCATTGGCGCAAAGCCCATAAACACCGAATGGTCATGTCCGCGATTCTGTGCCGTACCTGTCTTTCCGCAGGCTTCCAATTCCGGGACCATCATTGACAGCATACGGCAAGTTCCTCCGGTAGCGGCCGCACGCATACCTTCCACCACCGACTCATAATGTCTTTTTTCAATCGTAGTATAACGAGGAGTGCGATAAAGACTGTCTATCCGGTTATCCTGAATTCCTTTCACGATATGAGGCGTGACAAAATATCCTCTATTGGCAATCGTCGCTCCCAGATTGGCTATCTGAAGAGGGGTAGACAAGATTTCTCCCTGACCGATAGAAATACTGATCACCGTCAATCCGTTCCAATGCCCGCGATAAGCCTTGTCATAGAACTGTGCATTCGGAATCAACCCCCGTTTTTCTCCCGGCAGGTCGACTCCCAGTTTGTAACCGAACCCTTGCGAAACCATGTGATCTTTCCATACGGTAATAGCATTTTGCGGTGAACCATACTTACGGTCACCGAACATACGAAACAGCCCCCAACAGAAATAAGAGTTGCACGATGTAGCAATGGCGGGTATCAGCGGAAGCGGTGCTCCATGGCTATGGCAACCTACCGTCAGCCTGCCGTAATGGAATCCGCGCGAACAGGGAAAAGTCGGACTTTGCTCTGTTATAATACCTTCTTGTAAGAAAGTCAGCCCTTGTGCTGTCTTGAAAGTAGAGCCCGGAGGGTAGACTCCCATCAAAGCACGGTTCAACAATGGTTTCATCTTGTCGCGTTGCAACATCAGATGATTCTTACCACGCTGACGACCGATCATCAAATGCGGATCATAATTCGGGGAAGATACCAGGCAAAGGATCTCACCGGTCTCCGGCTCGATAGCTACAATACTTCCGATCTTGTTCTTCAACAAGCGTTCGCCCAAAATCTGCAAATCAATATCCAGACTCAATGTCAGGTTCTTGCCGGGAACAGAGGGACGATCGTAGGCCCCATCCATATAGTGCCCCTGGATACGGCCATGCGCATCACGAAGCAGAATTTCAATACCTTTTTCTCCACGCAGGTACTTCTCATACGATTTCTCTACGCCTAACTTCCCGACATAATCTCCACGAATGTAGTATCCGTCTTCATCCGCTTCCATCTCTTTGGCAGATACCTCTCCGATGTCGCCCAACGCATGGGCAGCCGCATTGTAAGAATATTGGCGGATCGTACGACGTTGGATATAAAAGCCACGAAACTTAAATAGCTTTTCCTGAAAGACACCGCATTCCTCCGCCGACAACTGCGACATAAACACTTGATTCGTGTAACGGGAATATCCCGGATTGCGGCGACGGTCTTTCATATCGCTCATAATCTTCAAAAATTGGGCACGGGTGATATTCAACGACTGGCACAAGTCGAGCGTATCGAGATTCTCGACTTCCTTCGGAACAATCGAAATGTCGTATGCAGGCTGATTGAATACCAACAGTTTCCCGGTCCGGTCGTAAATCGCTCCACGCGAAGGATATTGGATCTTATTCAGAAAAGCATTACTGTCAGCATTCTTCTTATAGTCATCTGTTGTGATCTGTAATGCGAAAAGTCGTACCAGATAAATCAAGACAATAGACAGGGCAATGCCTCCGATAACAAATTTACGTTTCTCTAATCTATAATCTTTTGCCATTTTTTACTTCCTTATGCCTTCAACAGCTACAATACAGGTTACAGTCAGAATGGTGCAAAGTAACACCCGCAGCAGCAACAGCCAAATGCTGGAAAACGAGAAGAACTCAATGGAGAGTAACGCCAGACTATGTACAAAAACACTTGCAGTCGTATATTTAAGAAAAGGAGTAATCCCTATCGTCTTGAAAGACGGGATGAAGCTATCCAGATTATCGCGAGGTGTGAACAGTCGCAGTAAAGAAGGACGGAGAAAAGCAAGCAGCACCGTCGCAGCCGCATTCATTCCCGGAGTATCAGCAAATACGTCGATAGTCAGTCCGAAAAAGAAAGCCCACAACATCAACTCATTCCGCGAAGTGCCGGAGTCAAACTTTAGGATAAAATAAATATAAAGAAAAGGAGTAGCATAACCTGCTATATGGACATTATTCAAGATAAGCACTTGAAGAAGCACCAAGCCGATAAACCATCCGATTCTATGTATATAGGTGATAATCATTCTTTCGTTACCTTATTTTCAAGTTTCTTCTGCTCTTCCTGCCCATTCCGGGCTATCACACGGACATCGCCGAGCTTTCCGAAATCGGTAGCCAGCTTGATTTTCAGCAGGTAGGACAACCCGTCATTAGAGTCGGACATATCATCCACCGTACCTACCATAATGCCTTCCGGGAATACGGTCGAGAATCCGCTGGTCACTACGGTATCGCCCAAATTGAATTCCGCATGACGGGGCAGGTCTTTCAGATAAGCGTAACGCGAATCTCCATGTTCCCATTTCAGATAGCCGAAATAATCACTGCCTATAATCTTGCAACTTATATTGGACTTGCTGTTCAGTACAGAAATCACCACCGAATAAGATGGAGAAGTTTCATACACGATACCTACAATTCCGTTACCGTCTATCACTCCCATCTCAGAGCGAATGCCGGAGGAAGAACCTTTGTCGAGCGTGATATAGTTATCGGGCAGTGTCAGACTGTTTTTTATCACATGAGCCTTGAACAGCTGATAGTCACTTTGAGGCATCTGCCGGACACTGTTAATGGTAATAGAGTCCACCTGGCGTTCTTTCAACGCTTTCTCCAGATTGGAGATCTGCTGTTCGAGCAACATATTCCGGTCCAGTAAATCCTCATTGACCGATTTCAAATGAAAGTAAGAGGAAATGCCTCCCGACACATCATAAACCGCCCCCACAACCGTATTGGCAGAAGTGAAAAAAGCACTCTGCTGATAACGGTTGAACCGAAATAACAAAACAAAACTGGCTACCTCTAATAAGATAAAGAGGAACCAGTAATTGTATTTCAGAAGGAAGTTTATTAAATTCCGCATCCCTGAGTTATCTCATTAAGAAAGAGAAACGATCTACATTCTTTAATGCAACTCCCGTGCCTTTAGCTACAGCGTGCAAAGGATCTTCCGCAATATGGAAAGGAATATTGATCTTATCGGTCAGTCGCTTATCCAACCCACGAAGCAATGCGCCACCACCGGAAAGATAGATACCGTTGTGCACAATATCAGCATAAAGTTCAGGAGGTGTACTTTCCAACGCACTCAAGATAGCCGTTTCTATTTTCGAGATTGATTTTTCCAGACAGTGAGCCACTTCCTGATAGCATACAGGTACCTCCATCGGAAGAGCCGTGATACGGTTAGGACCGTGAACGATATAATCTTCCGGAGCTCCTTCACCCAATTCGGTTAAGGCAGCGCCCACATTTATCTTGATACGTTCCGCCATACGTTCGCTGACTTTCACGTTATGCTGACGGCTCATGTATTCACGGATGTCTTCCGTCAGGTCATCACCCGCCACACGGATGGAGTTGTTGGAAACAATACCTCCCAAAGAGATAACGGCAATTTCCGTAGAACCACCACCTATGTCCACAATCATATTCCCTTCCGGAGCCTCTACGTCAATGCCGATACCAATAGCCGCAGCCATCGGTTCGAAGATCAGATAGACATCCCGTCCGCCGGCATGTTCGGCAGAGTCACGAACGGCACGGAGTTCAACTTCCGTACTTCCCGAAGGAACACCGATCACCATACGAAGAGAGGGTGAGAATAAGTGATTGCGTGTATTCACCCGCTTAATCAAACCGCGCATCATCTGCTCGCAAGCGTAGAAGTCGGCAATCACACCATCTCTCAACGGACGGATAGTGCGTATGTTTTCGTGGGTCTTTTCGTGCATCAACTTCGCCTTTTCCCCCACGGCTATCATCTTATCCGTACGACGGTCCAAAGCCACAACCGAAGGCTCATCCACCACGATTTTCCCGTTCGTGATGATGATGGTATTGGCTGTACCCAAGTCCATCGCTATTTCTTGTGTAAAAGAGAACAATCCCATTCTTAATTATTATTTTTAGTGTTTAAAATGACGGATACCGGTAGTCACCATCGCCATGCCATGCTCATTGCAATAAGCAAAAGACAAATCATCTTTTACCGAGCCGCCCGGTTGGATTACTGCCGTAATACCTTCCTTATCCGCAATTTCCACACAATCGGGGAAAGGAAAGAAGGCATCCGAAGCCATCACCGCGCCATTCAAGTCGAATCCGAATGACTTAGCTTTTTCAATTGCTTGTTTCAATGCATCTACACGTGAGGTCTGTCCGACACCGCTTGCGAGAAGCTGCTTGCCTTTTGCCAATACAATGGCGTTTGACTTACTGTTCTTCACAATCTTGTTGGCAAACAACATATCTTCCACCTCTTCCGGAGTAGGAGCTTTGTCTGTTACGGTTTTGAGGTCGGCTACCGTTTCAATATTAGTATCTTTATCCTGCACCAATACGCCATTCAGCAAAGCACGGAATTGCTTCTTCGGCAATTTGGCTTCCTTGCGAACGAGGATGATGCGGTTCTTTTTCTGTCCAAGGATTTCGAGTGCGTCCACATCATAATCCGGTGCGATAATCACTTCAAAGAAAATCTTGTTGATTTCTTCGGCTGCTTCTTTGTCAACAACCCCATTTGTAATCAACACGCCTCCGAAAGCGGAAACAGGATCACCGGCCAATGCATCTTTCCATGCATCCAGCACAGTAGACCGTGAAGCCAGACCGCAAGCGTTATTATGTTTCAGAATAGCGAAAGTGAGGTCGTCAAATTCATCAATCAAATCAACGGCAGCGTTGATATCGAGAAGATTATTATAAGAGATTTCCTTTCCGTGAATCTGGTCGAACATCGCTTCCAGATTTCCGTAGAAATAGCCCTTCTGATGCGGGTTCTCACCATAACGAAGTTGTTTTTGGCTATTGACAGAGCAACGGAAAGCAGAACCTTCGCCTGCATCAAAATAATTGAAGATCGCTGAATCGTAGTGAGAAGAAACGGCAAACGCTTCTTTTGCCATCCAACGGCGTTCTTCGAGTGAGGAAGTAGCGCCGTGCTCCATCAACATATCCAGCAACGGTTTGTATTGTGCCTGAGAAGCAACGATAATTACGTCGTTGTAGTTCTTGGCTGCGGCACGAATCAGAGAGATTCCGCCTATATCGATTTTCTCAATAATATCTGCTTCGGATGCACCGGAAGCTACGGTAGCTTCAAACGGATACAGGTCAACAATGACTAAATCTATTTCAGGGATTTCATACTTTTCAATCTGTTGCAGATCTTGCTCCAGCCCGCGACGACAAAGAATACCTCCGAATATTTTCGGATGTAACGTCTTTACCCGACCACCGAGAATAGAAGGGTAAGTGGTCAAATCTTCCACTGCCTTACAAGGATATCCCAATGATTCAATAAACTGACGAGTTCCTCCTGTTGACAAGAACTCTACTCCTTCTTCGTGAAGTTTGGTAATAATTTCATCCAAACCTTCTTTGTGGTATACAGATACCAATGCAGTTTTTATTCTTTTAGACTCTGACATTGAATTGCTTATTAAGTATTTGGTGTGCAAAGTTACGAAATATTGTTTATCGTACGTAATAAATAAGGTGTGAATTAATAAAAAAAAGCGTTGACTCTCTCAAACGGAAAATCAACGCTTCTTCGTAAAGTATATTTTTGTTCAAAAACTATTACCAGATGGATACCCGTTTGTCTTTAGCCACGAACATAGGATCCTGCTCAGTAATATTGAATGCTTCGTACCAGTTTCCAATATGGGGAAGTGCACCGTCTACACGCCACTTGCCTAATGAGTGAGGATCGAGTTTTGTCAATCGGAGAATTTCTTCCGGACGGATATTTCCTGCCCATACATTAGCATAAGCAAGGAAGAAACGTTGTTCGGGAGTAAATCCGTCTACTGTTTCAAGCGGTGCATTAGCTGTCGCGTTCTTGAAAGCCTGGAAAGAAACTTGCAGACCGCCATGATCGGCAATATTTTCACCCAAAGTCAACTGACCGTTGGCATGCACACCAGGAGCTACTTCAATACTGTCAAAGAAGTTCACCATTACTTGGGCACGTTCCTTGAACTTTTCAGCATCCTCTTCCGTCCACCACTCTTTCAGGTTTCCGTCTTTGTCATATTGACGTCCCTGATCGTCGAATCCATGTGTCATCTCATGCCCGATAACGACTCCGATAGCACCGTAATTCATTGCATCATCAGCGTTCATATCGAAAAATGGCGGCTGCAGGATAGCTGCGGGGAAGCAGATCTCATTGGTAGTAGGATTGTAATAAGCATTAACAGTCTGCGGTGTCATCAACCATTCATCCTTATCTACCGGCTGACCGGCTTTGGCAATCATTTCATTGTAATCCCATTGACTGGCACGCTCGATATTCGCCCAATAAGAATCATTCTTAATCTCCAAAGCCGAATAATCTTTCCACTTGTCCGGATAACCGATCTTTACATGAAAAGCATCCAGTTTCTCCAATGCTTTCACCTTAGTCGGTTCGCTCATCCATTCCAGCGCCTTGATACGTTCGCCCAAAGAAGTTTGCAGATTCTTCACTAAGGTAACCATACGCTCTTTTGCAGCAGCCGGAAAGTATTTTTCTACATACATCTGTCCTACCACTTCACCGAGAACAGCGTCTACCGTACTTACCGAACGCTTCCAACGAGGCTGCATTTCTTTCTTACCGGACATCGTCCTACTATAAAAATCGAAGTTCTGAGCTTCAAAGTCATCGCTAAGATATGAAGCGGCAGCATCTATCAAGCCCCATTGCAAGTACAATTTCTGATCGTCCAATGATACAGTGTTAATCATATCGGCAACTTCTTTCATAGCGGCAGGCTGACCTATGTTCACTTCCTTCAGGTCTTTCAAACCTGAAACAGCGAAATAAGTATCCCAGTCGAAAGTCGGGATGTTCTTTTTCAGCGTTTCCATATCCATCTTATTATAATTGGCATGAGGATCACGCAATTCCACTTGTGAACGGGCCGCTTTAGCCAAACGGGTTTCAATGTTCATTACAGCTTTTACCGCTTTCTGTGCAGTAGCCTCATCATAACCTGCCAACCGGAACATCTTGGCGATGTGTTCCTGATATTTGTTACGGATGTTGGTAGTCTGTTCGTCTTCTTCCAGATAATAATCGCGTTGTCCCATTCCGATACCACCCTGATAGGTCTGTACTATATTCATCGAACTGTTCATATCATCCGCACCGACAAACATCGTGAAGTAAGGCCGTATACCTCTCTTCTGACTTTCGGCAATGTATGCGTAGATTTCGTTCTTGTCTTTCAGCGCATCGATAGCGGCCAATTCGTCTTTAATCGGAGCTACTCCCTCCTGGTTCAACTTCACACTGTCCATTGCGATATTGTAAAGGTCGCCAACTTTCTGAGCGGCGCTTCCCGGAGCATTGTCCGTCTTTGCGGCCAGTTCGGCAATCAGGGATTTCAATTGTTCACGGCTGTTCTCACGCAACATATCGAATGTTCCGAAACGGGAATATTCGTCAGTCAACGGGTGATCTTTCACCCAACCGCCACACGCATATTGATAAAAACTTGTACCCGGCACAGCCGTGGTATCCAGATTAGCAAGGTCGATACCGGACGTCAGTACGGCCTCTTTCTTACTGTTACATCCTGTTGTCATAAGGCATACCGCAAGAATTGGTAAATACTTGGTTACTTTCATACTTAATATAATATATTATAGAATTATCATGTTATGCGAAGGAAGGCCCTAGCCTTTCACTTCTTCCAGTTCCATCGACACCCGTTCCCACTCTTCAACGATTGTGTCCAACTGTTGTTTCAGTTTCTGATGGCGTTCATATAGCTGCATATCCGAAGCCCCTTCCGGAGTCGCCATCTTCTCTTCCACAATGGCAATCGCGGCTTCCGTCTCTTCTATCGAGGCTTCACAGTCCGCTACCTGACGTTCGAGTTTCTTAATCTTCTTATTCAACTCTTTCTGTGCCTCATAAGAAAGTTTGTTCTCCGAAGGTTGCACGGCTTCCTGTTCTCCATTTCCTTTGGCTGTTGCCGTAGGAGAAACAGACAATCCGGCGCCTTTTTGAAGTTCATTCAGGCTATCTATCTTTTTCTTTTGCAGAAATTCATAAATACCTCCGAGATGCTCTTTCACCACTCCTCCACCGAACTCATATACTTTAGTCGCAAGTCCGTCCAAAAAATCACGGTCGTGACTGACAAGAATGACTGTGCCGTCAAATTCACGGATCGCTTCTTTCAACACATCCTTTGAACGCATATCCAAGTGATTGGTCGGTTCGTCAAGAATCAGGAAGTTTACAGGTTCAAGAAGAAGTTTGATCATTGCCAATCGGGTACGTTCTCCACCGGAAAGGACTTTGACTTTCTTGTCCGAAGCTTCGCCGCCAAACATGAAGGCACCCAAAATATCCCGTATCTTCAAACGGATATCTCCCGTTGCTACCCGGTCTATGGTATCAAACACCGTCAGATTCTCATCCAACATCTGTGCCTGATTCTGTGCAAAATAACCAATCTGAACATTATGACCGATGGTCAGTTTGCCGTCAAAGTCAATCTCACCCATTATACATTTCACCAATGTAGATTTACCTTCACCGTTCTTACCAACAAAAGCTACTTTCTCTCCCCGATTGATAGTGAGGTTTACATCATGAAAAACAACATGATTACCATACGCTTTGCGCACGTCTTCGCAAATCACCGGATAGTTTCCGCTACGGCTGGCAGGAGGAAATTTCAAGCGAAGCGAGGAGTTGTCTTCTTCATCCACTTCAATACGCTCTATCTTTTCCAATTGCTTGATGCGGCTCTGTACCTGCACGGCTTTGGTTGCTTTATAGCGAAAGCGTTCAATGAAATCTTCCGTATCCTGTATCTGTTTCTGTTGATTCTCGTAAGCGCGGAGCTGCTGTTCGCGACGTTCCTTACGCAAGACAACAAATTCGTCATACTTCACTTTGTAATCATAAATCTGCCCACAGGTAATTTCGATAGTACGTGTGGTTACGTTGTTCAAGAAAGCGCGGTCGTGGCTGACTAGTACGACAGCATTGGCACGAGTTGCCAGAAAATTTTCCAGCCATTGGATACTTTCGATATCAAGATGATTGGTCGGCTCGTCGAGCAGCAGCACATCTGGACGGCGCAACAACAATTTTGCCAATTCGATACGCATACGCCAACCACCGGAAAACTCTGAAGTAGGACGATCAAAATCCTCACGGCTGAATCCCAGTCCGAGAAGTGTCCGTTCGATTTCCGCCTGATAGTTCGTGCCCCCCATCATCAGGAAGCGGTCGTTCTCATGCGTGAAACGGTCTATCAACTGATGGTATTCTTCCGAATCATAGTCTGTCCGTTCAGCCAGTTCCTGATTCATTCGTTCCAACTTCGCCTGAAGTTCAAAAATATGTTCGAATGCCTGTTCCGCTTCTCCCATCACCGTCCGGTTGTCGGAAAGAATCATGACCTGAGGCAAATATCCGATAGTTACATCTTTCGGAGTAGCTACAACTCCATGTGTCGGCGATTGTAAACCTGCCAATATCTTCAACATGGTCGATTTGCCCGCACCATTCTTGCCGACTAACGCAATGCGGTCTTTCTTATTGATAACATAACTGACATCCTCAAAAAGGGGTGTCGCATTAAATTCTACTGATAATCCTTCTACTGAAATCACTTCTGTCTCTGATTTATAAGATTTTGGACTGCAAAGATAATGAATAATTATTGTATAAATGTCAGTATCATCCGTTATCAAAAACAAAAAAGCAGCCATTCCGAACGAATGACTGCTTCCTATCTTAATCTAAGTCCCTCTTTAGAACAATTTAGCAGGATATTCACCGGCATCTACCAATGCCTGAATCTTGTCTACTACGCTCTGGCGATCTTCCGGATAAGTAACACCGAACCATTTGCTGGTAGTATCCAACACTTCAACAGTAGCGGTTCCGTCATTAATCAATTTATCCACCATTAATGGAATGAAGAATTCGCTCTTCAGATTTTCCATGTTCTTCGGATCGCTCAGGAAAGTTTTAAAGAACTCTTCGCTGTAAGCGAAGTAATCGGGAGTGAAACCCCAGAAATTCATACTCACCGGAGTTGTGTCGGGGGTAGCAGTCCATTCACCATTATCATCGATATATTTCACTTCACCGTCCAAGCGTTGAATCTTCGTACGTTCTACAACAGAAGTCAGCAATCCTTTCGCATCTGTGCTACAGATTCCACGAGATACCGTACCGCTTTCGCTCAAGGTATTTCCTACGCGAAAGCCTACCATTGAATAAACATTCTTCGAACCTTCGGGAAGAGCAGCCAGATATTTACCCATCACCTGGAAAGAATCGCGACCATAAAAGTCATCACAGTTAATTACCGCAAACGGTTCTTTAATCACATCGGCACCCATCATTACCGCATGGTTAGTCCCCCAGGGTTTTGTACGGTCTGCCGGACAAGTAAAACCTTCGGGAAGAGCATCCAACGCTTGAAATACAAGTTCGCAAGGAATATGGCCTTCATATTTGGAAATAATTTTCTCACGGAAATCCTGTTCAAAGTCTTTGCGGATTACAAATACAAGTTTGCCGAATCCGGCATTGATAGCGTCATAGATTGAATAATCCATAATAGTTTCGCCATTAGGACCCAGACCGTCCAATTGTTTCAAGCCTCCATAGCGGCTGCCCATACCGGCTGCCAATAAGAATAAAGTTGGTTTCATAAATTGTGTAATATTAAAAGGTTAGTGATGTCAACGGCATCAGATTTCGTTGCAAAAGTACAAAAATAGTTGAATCCGACAGGACAAATATCAATCATTATTTACCAAAATCGTACAAAAATCATTCATTAGAAGGGATAACCGATAGCAAAATGTATTCCCAGATTCTTCATAAAAGCTCCGGTGACATTGTAATACCCACTTCTATCCGTATCGTAAGGCAGATGCAAAGGTACACCGAAATCGAGACGGAACACAAGAATATCCATATCATAACGGAAACCGACACCTGTACCCAAAGCAATCTGTTTCGGGAAAGTCTTCAGTTCGAGTTGTGAATTCGGACGAGCCTCATCTTTACGCATCAGCCAGACATTTCCCGCATCCAGGAAAGTGGCTCCCCAAATACTTTTATAAATACGGAAACGATATTCCACATTTGCCTCAAAGCGGAACGTACCTGTCTGATCGAGGTAAGAATAACGACTTTCCGCCGGATGATATCCACCGGGACCTATGCTACGCACCGTAAAAGCACGGATACTGTTAGCACCTCCGACATAAAACTGTTCGCTATAAGGAGCTATCGTGGCATTTCCATAAGAGAAAAGTGCTCCCAATGCCACACGGGACGCAATTCTGTTATTCTTATCAATATTCCATAAATGACGGAATTCCGTATTTAACTTCACGAATTGTGCAAAAGGAACATTCAGCAATCGTTTATCTTCTTTATTAAAAGGCTGACCGAAAGCACGATAGATCACTGAGGTCAGATTTCCGGCAGAAGTCACTGTAGATTGCCACCAGATAGGATTCTTTATTCTCCGCGTCGAAGCATTGTCATACGTATACGTGTATTCCATAGCAGGAATAAACTGGTCTTTCAAACTGATATACAATGCCGGATTCTCCTGAGCGATCTCCTTAAACTCTTCCGACTGATGTTGCAGGACGTTGAATGTCAATTTGAAAGGAGTGATACTATGACGGCTTGTACGTGTCGGCTGGAAATCATATGTCGCATTTCCACCGAATGACAACAATTTATAATATCTCGCACGGTTCAACTGATCGATATACAACCGGAATGTTGTGGTCGCCGGAAAGTCAAATTCCATTTTTCCCCAACGTGGGAACACAACTCTGGGAAAAGTCAGTGATGTGGAAAGTCCCATCTCCCAACTGTTCATCAAAGAACTTTTCTCTCCACCTCCAGTCTGCCACTCATAAGAGCCTTTAAGCTTTACATTCCAGCTTTCTCCACCACCGAAAACGTTGTTACGGGTAACACCAAAAGCAGCACCGGGACCGGTCTGATCGTTGCTCTTAGTTACTACGTTCAACTCCAACTCGGCATCCAATGGCTTGGCAAAAGTGGCTTGTACACTCACATTCAGCGTATCACAAACTGCTGTCGTGTCCTTAGGAGCATATTGTATATCCAAATAGCTGAATATACCCAACTGGCTTAACTTTTCCTGAACCTGCTCTTGCCTGTATTGACTGTAAAGCCTAGTACGATTGGAAGCACGCATCTGTGCATTACGTACAAACTGTTGATAATTCAACCAACGATAAAGCATATTAGGACGAACCTGCAACTTCTTATAATAGTGAATATTCAGGTTCTTATACATCATGCTGTCATTCGGAGCTTCTCCATTCTTTCCAAACAGGTAAACAGAACCATTGCCTACATAATAAGGACGTTGCGCGGCAGCAGGCAAACCGGGTACGGGAATCAGCCGGAGGCTGATATGCCCGCCGGGCACTAAGGTGGTATCCGCCTGATAAGTCATATAGTCGGGACGGAAATAGAAGTATCCCCGATTACGCAACAACGTACTAATACGTGTACGCTCGTCATCCAGGTCCACAACATTGAATTGTTCGCCGGGACTTATATAGGAATACCTGCGTCCCCGCTCCATAATCCGCAATGTCTGCGGAGTGAAACGCTCATAATACACCGTATCTATGAAATAGGGATTCTTCATATCCACCGTGTAAAGAATACCGGCTTTCAAGCTATCCTTCTTATCCGCCAATGTTTCGTAAGTTACTTTTCCATTGAAATAGCCATAATCATGCAACAGATTGGTGGCGACTTTAATGCGCACCTCCGGATTGACAGTAGAAATAAAAACAGGAGGATTGGCTGCAAAACGGTTGAACATCCATTTCCCGAATCCTTTCTTGTACTTCACAAAATCATTGTACATCCACATTTTAAAAGGAATGGGCAGAAACAGAATCTTCGTACTCGGAGCCTTGTCAAGCGCCGCTTCTATCTCGGTCAATGCCGTCTGACCTACCGAAGTGTTCGATTTATTCTGAATAACCGTTTTATTCCCTGTATAGAGTATTTCGCCTTCGGGCAAATGCTTCGTCACCGAACACCCCGAAAACAACATGATACCAATCAGACAGCCTACTAATATGTTACTATATATTCCTTTCATTCTTACTTCTTTTTCTTAAAGATGAACAGTTCACTGAGTTTATCCAGTTTCTTGCGAAGTACCAGACCGACTCCGGTCTCCGTAATCTCGCCTTCGAGCACGCTCTCATAGTTCTTATCGTAGAACAGACGGACATAGCGGGTTCCTGTCCTATCCAGACGGTATTCCAAAGAGATATTGTCGATGAATGACTCGGCATTATTCGTCGCATTCTCACCCGTAGAGACCTTACCTCCAATAACGATCTGGAACCGGTTATTGAAGAGACGTTGCGAGTAACGGAAGCTGTAATCCGTACGCTTACCACCGGTATCTGAAAGATCATGATCTTCGATACCCACCGAGACACTTGCATTCTTCAAATTGCCCATCAACGAGTTAATCTGACTACTCAATACGGAGTTCAAGGCAGACCCCATATTCAGCTTGCCTACTCCACCACCTCCACCGCCAATCGGTCCGGTACCGAGATAGGTTTTCATCACCATGATATAAAGTGCCTGTTTGCCGCGTTCTTCCGCTCCCATAGCCGTAAGTTCATTTTGTATGGTCGCGTCTTCGGGAGCCGACACATCAAATGCAAACGAAAGATTATCCAACCGGTTCTTGATTACAATGGAAACATCGAAATTAACCGTACGTGTTCCACCATTCTCTCCTTCGGATACGGAAGCGCGTATACGGTCGGTCGCCTTAAAGTTCAACATCGGGTCCATCGGATTGCCTGTCCATTCTACGTAACTGCCGTTATCTATGGCAAACTCTTTGGCTGCAATCACCGGCAAAGCATATTTCATCAAACCACCGCTCAAGGTATAACGTCCTGTCAGGGTCAAGTCACCCTGCGGAGTATATTTCATGGAAAGGTCACCTCCCCCTTCCAGTTCGATACGATTGTCATTGCTCGCATCCAAATCTACTTTCAAACGGACGGAAGGATCAATATGTACCATCATAACCATGTCCAGACCACCTAAAGAAACTGTCGGCACTTCCTGACGGACAACGGTAGTAGTATCGCTAAACGAAGTAAAAGTGACCAAACTACCCAGACGATCCTGTACTGTCAACGGTGAGTCTGTCAGTATATACGAAACATCGGTATTACCCAGCAGACTGATGTTTCCCCGCATATTCAATCCATCCAAAGGTCCCTTTACTGTTGCACGGAAATCGGCAAATACCTTTCCATAAACCAAACTTTCACGGGTACGCTTAGCATCCAAAAGCGTATAATTCTGCGCAAGCATATTCAGATTTGCCATCGGACGACTCATATCGCGGAAATCTACATAGCCATCAATCGTAAACGGATTTTTCGATGTAGTGTAAATTGCAAATTTATCAAATAACAGACGGTTATTATTTATCTGCACCGGACGATTATCGAACATAAAACGAGCACCATACTGTCGGGAAAGAACAGCTACACTATCCAATGACAGTTCTCCGTTAATCAGAGGTTGTTCGGTGCTGCCCGTTATTTTCAGATTACCATCCAAATCGCCCGATAAAGTGACCATCTGATCGGGAACAAACACATTAGCCACCCGAAGCGGGAAATGCTCCAGTTCCGTATTCACCTCCAAGCTGTCTTTCCCCGTCCCGGTAGGTATCAACTTACCATCCGCCAGCAATACTTCCACTTGGTCGTGATTCAAGTACGCATTCAGATACTGCTTTCCCTGTTCGCCCGGGAGCCATGTAGCCCCTAGCGTAACATCTCCAATACGTTGCCGTTCGTATGTCAACTCATCGATAGACAACTCCGCAGACAGTTGAAGGTCCTTTTCCGTCTGTACATAATGAGCTTCCGCAGAGAACAGTCCGGTTATCTCCGGGAAATAGGGAAGTACACTGCTAAGCTCCGCCAAACGGATTCTCCGGATTTCAACATCGATATTCTGTAAAGACACGGTATCTCCCGGAACGGAATGAATACGGAAACCCATCCCTTCATCATCCCACATATCCACATTGGCATATACACGCATATTCTTATGCAGATAGATCCAGTTATGCTTCTCATTGAAATGGAATTTCTGGAAAGCGATAATCGGGTTTTCCGGGATTAAGGTAAAAGCAATACCGTTGCCTTTTCCGTGTCCTTCAAATAAAGGACGGGCATTGACACCCAACAGTACGCCTGTTTCTCCTTTTTCGTTTTTATAATCGACCAGCAACTCCGCATCCCGGTCACGAATTTCTCCCGTAATAGCAGTCGAGAAAGAGAACTGCGGATTCTTCGGTCCGTTAATCACTCCGGCACGCAGCTTCATGGAGGTAGTATCTTGCTTGACAGTAAAGAATATGGTATCCAGTTGCAAAGTATCGACCTTCAATGTATGAATGGCTGCCTTACCATTAATACCCCAGTCCGGAGCGGTTCCGAACTTCATGGATGCATCCTGATAGGATATGTTCTGGGTAGCCAGGAAATAGGCTAACGGATTCTCTTTTCCTGCAGAGAAAGAGAGTATAGCAGTCGGCAAAGCTTCACGCAATTCGACATGATCCAATGCTTTTTCATCAATTTGTCTCATCAGCACATCCACAAAATGAGTAGACTGCCGAATCAACGGTTCCACTCCGGAGCGTGCACTCAAGTTGAGTTTCATATCTCCGGACACCAAATGGGTAAACACCCGATTCTGGCGGGCTTCCGCAGAAAAGTTAAAAGCAAGCGGATGCTTCATCGGCTGCGGCATTAATCCCAACTCATGCAAATCCAATTGAGTGACATCCATTGTCACTTTTCCATCGGGATAACTGTGTGCCAAGTTATATTCGGCCTCAGTCGTCATCTTCAGCAAAGCATTGTCACTGGTCAGACGGGCTGTTACCAATGCCCCTTTCAAAGCTCCAGTCAAATCAACATTCGAGAGATGATATTGGGCATAATGAAGCTGATCTAACGACAGATTCAATTTGGCAAAAGAACGATAGGACATCACATCCAGTCCTCGCCCTTCAGCATCAGCCGAAAGTGAAAGTTCATAAATTGAATCTTTCGGTAGGAAATTATGCAGTTGAAGGTTGTTTATTTTCAAGTCCGCCTTGTAGACCTCAGTGAGCATATTCAATGCCGCGTCCATATCCATAGTACCCTGTCCTTCTCTCAGTTTCAAATTGGCCTTATATGCAGGACCGTTTATATCAATCTTCGCAACCAGATCCATACTATCGGGAATTACAATAGTCCCATTGGGAGCCTCACCGGACAAAGCAGTCAGGAAGTTCAGATTCTGGGTGGTCATCTTCAACCCGACCGTTCCCGAGCGCGTGATACTGTCCGCCAGATTTTCAAGAAGCCCACCGCCCTCTAAAGAAAATGCTCCCGGCAAATCTACCGTAAAGCGCGAAATCTGCATCTCTTTCAGATTACCGTCCGTACCCACACGAATAACAAGAGGACGGAAAGGATAGGCTTCTTTGAAACTATCCGGCAGCCCACCCGTAAACAGCATAACATCCTCTTTACCGATGTATGCGTTGAGATTGGCGGACAAACGTCCCGTAGTAGGGATGTTGACAAGTTCCCAATACGTATGGGCAGACAAATCGATTTCAGAATGAGGAGTCTGCAGCTTTAAGCCCGGAACACTGATAATTGAATCATTAGAATAAGCCCTGCCCGCCAACGAGGTAATGCTCAGTCCCGAACGTTCATTCATTGAAAATTCACGGAGCACGGCATTCATATCCCTACCTTTATATAATAAGGAGTCCAAACCGATCCGGATATCACGGACCGCAATATGAGAAGCATCGAAGCCTTCGACCGGTTTAGCAGCTCCGGTATCATAATTGGCAGAGCCTCCCGACAACAGGAATTGTTTCAAGCTATAAAACTGATTCTTCAGATCTGCTTGCGCATCATTTACAGACGCTTCGCCGATGTGGGCTGCCATACGCATAGAATCAGCCGGAAGCTGCATACTGAATGACACATTTTCCAAATTCAACTGATGAAGGTCTACTTTCCAATTGACAGGAGCGGAAGCGGTCGTGTCTTTAGGAGCGGTCGTGGTGTCGTTCATTACCAATTGGACATGGGTGTCTGATAAATCGACCTGATTAATAATCGCTATTTCATTGGATAAATCCACCCCATGACTCTGCAGAAAGAAACGTCCCAAGACACCTTTTATCTTCATTCCCTCTATCAGACCTGCGGAATTGACTGCAACCTGATTTAGTGTAACTTCATCGACTTCTACTTTTCCTTTGATAAGTGGCCACGCCTGCACCCGCACATTCAAGCTCTCTAAAGACAACAAAGTATCCGGCTGTTGAATGACTTCTACACCACGAACTAACAGATTGAGCGGAAAACGAAGGTCAATCCGTTCCACCTGAATCTGCATACCGGTTGCTTCAGAAGCGTATGCGGTTACTTCCCGGCGTAAAAGATTTTGTACGGGAGGAATATAAAGTAATACCATCAGTATTACAAAGAGTATTATTGGAGTAAGCAATATCCAGCTTACCCATCGTATCCATTTTCGTTTCATGCAAAGCGTGTCAGTGTAAATTGAAGACACAAAGTAAACAATTTATTTTGAGAAAAGGTTTGGATAACGATAAGAAAGATACTCTTTTGCCTCACTAATTATATGCGGAACCATTGCCAGCACTGTAAGCGTTGTTTGCTTTATCTCGTCAACGAACATCTCTCCACGACAACTTTCCAAATATTTTAAAGGGGCAATTGTTTCGGATGCGCCAATCAGTGTGAAAAGCGGAAGAAGTTTATGAGCCATAGCAGCTATCCCGTCCGTATCTTCATTGTCTAAGGCTTGTTGCATCCGGTCAACATTTTTCCCAGTCTCTTCGATGAAAGTCTCAATAATGGAACACGCCGCCTCCGGGTCGTCCTCCGAATAGGCTGTCAATGCGGAGAAATTCATCAATCCGCTTCCCATATCTTCTGTGATATGCGCTTCATCCGCAGCCAATTGTCCTTCATTGATCGTCTGCAACAATTCCTTTACCGTAAATGGTTTATGCAGACATCCGGCAAATCCATGTTCGTTCAACGCAGCCTTATCCATCTCACTACGGGCAGTAACAGCAATCACGGGGATCGTTTTTGCCTGCGGAATATTGGAAGCGCGAAGTAGTTTCACCAAATCAAAACCATTGATGGCCGGCATTTGTATATCGGTCAGTAATACATCAAAAACAGAAGTGCGAAGTTGTTCTATAAGTTCCTCCAATTGCTCGCAACAAACAGCATCAATGCCGTGCTGTTTCAGCATAGCTGCCGTCAAGCTGAGTTGGATTTTATCGTCATCAATCAAAAGAACACGGATCACCTTCATCGGAAGAATGGTAGCTGGCTCTTGGATAGATTCCCCTTTATCACTTTCCGAGAGTTCACCCTCCATTACCGATTTCCCCACCGGATAAAGAGGAAGAGTCACCGTAAAGCAACTTCCTTCTCCCGGCGTGCTTTGCACATCAATTTCTCCTTCGAGTAAAGTTACCAGTTTCTTCACGATGGACAATCCGAGCCCGAACCCCTCTTCACCTTGTGCACCGGACAAACGGGTAAACTCCAGAAAGATGCGTTCGCGGTCTGACGGAGCCATCCCTTTTCCGGTATCTGCAATGGCTATTGTCAACTTTGAAGAGTCGTATGTAGCCGTCAATGTTATCTTACCTTTTTGAGTGAACTTGACGGCATTGGATAAAAGGTTGTTCACAATCTGACGGAGACGCAAAGGGTCACTAATAAATCTCCCATTCAAATCGGAAGTGACATTACTTTGTAAAGTCAATCCTTTAGCGGCAGTCAAAGGCTCAAAACTAATATAAATTTCATCAAATAGCTGCGAAGGATTAAAGGTGACGCGATTCACCTCCGCTTTATTAAGGTCGAGCCGATGAAAATCGAGCAGGTCACTGACTAACTTCAAGAGATGTTCCGAAGAACTCTTCATATTTTCAAGATAGAAACGCTGCCGTTCATCTCGAGTCAACCGGGATAGCAGTTCGGTATACCCCATAATAGAGCCCAACGGTGCTTTAAAGTCATGAGTAATGGCAAGCATTAACTTTTCACGGGCGACAAGCAAATCCTCCGCCCGCTTGTTGGCTTCCTCCAGTTGTCGACGATAGCGGTTGCTCCGAGATATATCGCGTATGATCAATATCAAGAAAAAGGCAGACAGAAACACCGCACCAATAGCGATTCCCGAAATAGTGCGTGCCGAACGCATCCTTACTGCTTGTTGCTGCTCCGCATCCTGGAGTGCACGCTGGGTCATTTCTTCCTCATACCCCTTTATCAAGCTATCCATTCTTGCAGTCAACTGCGTATTCATCCGCTGATACTTCGTACTGGTACGCCGGATGGTCTTTTTCCGTTGCAAACGTTTTTCCTCCGTAGCCATACGGATCTTTTGCTGTAAGGAATCCTTAGAAGTGGCAGGTTCCAGAATCGTATCCGTAGCTACTTCCAAAGAAGTGTTGACAAGTACGGCACTATCCTGTTTGGAAGGGACAAATACTTCCGCTAACCTCTTGAAGAAACCTTTCTTCTTCGGAGCAGTCAACAGAGAATCGCGTTTGGTTATGACACGATGTTGTACTCGTTGGTGGGTAATGACGGAATCCTGTTCGGAAATAATTTCCTCAATCTCCGATGCAGAAAGAAGGCTATCGTTCGCTTCGCTCAACACTCGTAACATTTGAATTGTATTCCGGTCTTTCTCATGGAGAAGGGCCAACAAGCTATCCGTACGCAAATTCTGCTGGTTGTCCGCAGCCGATAATGCTTCCATCTCACGATGCACAAACACCAACGAGAAAAGAAGAATAGCCAGTAGCAAAGTGTAACCAATGGTTATTTTGAGTTTTGTAGAACGGTAGGAAGCCATAGGAACAACGAATTACAAGTTATTGTCGGAGGGCAGGCTGTTTCGTCATGTAGTGGAAACGCCACCAAAGCATCAGCCCTGCACTTGTCAGTCCAAAAGGGAACGCCATCCATACGCCTACAACACCCCATCCCATCACGAAACCGCAAAAATAGCCTACGGGCAACGAGATAATGAAATAAGCGATAAAAGCGATGACCATCATCAGCTTGACGTCCGCAATTCCACGCAAGGCGTTGGCAAAAGTGATCTGCAAGCCATCGCCAAACTGGTAGACAAGAAAAGGAAATATTAACGAAGTAACCATAGCGGCAACTTCAGAACTGTCGGTAAACCAACCTCCCAGATAATTCCGACAAAGAAAAACAATGAAAGACAACACGACACCCAATGCCATCATCAGATGGAAACCGGCATAGGCGGAACGACGCACATTCACCATATCATCCTGACCATTGAAATTACTTACCCGGACAGCAACGGCAGCTCCCATCCCGTAGTACATCATAAAAGTAAATTGTGAAATTGCCAACATGACTTGATGGGAAGCCAACGCAATCGTCCCCAACCAGCCAATCATGATGGCACTCAGACTGAAGGAAGCCGTCTCCATTCCCATCTGAAAGGCAACCGGCCATCCTAATCCGTTCAAACGGCTGAAAACAGCACGCGACCATCCCAAACGGAAAAAGCCGACCTTATAACGAATGAAGCGCGGACTACGCATAAAGATGATTACAAAGACAACGACCATCACGATACGTGAAAACAGAGTACTGATACCTGCTCCCAACAATCCCAATTCAGGAAAGCCGAGCTTTCCATAAATCAGAATATAGTTTCCGATGATGTTCAATACATTTCCGCCAAGCAAGATCCACATGGCTGTTTTAGTATCTGTAATTCCATCCGTAAATTGCTTGAAGCCATTGAAAAGCATAACAAACACCAAAGAAGCAAGTAAAACCAGATAATAAGGTTTAATCAGAGGAATCAATTCCTCCGGTTGACCAAGACGCTCTATATTCAGGAATAACAGCGTCATACATATAGTCAGCAGAAGCGCAACCATCAGATTGGCCAGCAAACTATTGCGCAACGCCTGTCCGGCAGGGGCAAATTGGTGGGTTCCATACAGCCCTCCCACGATAGGTGTCAACCCGTACGAGAATCCCGTACTGAAAATAATAGCCAGATTAAACACATTATTCACGAAAGAAGCCGCACCCAACTCTATCGTGCTATGGTGACCAATCATCAACGTATCTGCGAATCCAAGTATGATCACTCCTATCTGTCCGATGACAATAGGAAGTCCAAGATAGAATAACGCCTTGTAATGCTCTCTGTATGTTCTATAAATATTTCTCATTTACTTTTATAATAGAGTATAACCCCGTTCTCCCGCCGGAAAGCCGATTGGGCTACAGCCTGCAACTGTTCCGCAGTGACAGAGCGATAACGTTCCACCTCCCGTCCCATGCCTTCCGCCCGTCCGAGCAGTTCGAACCAGGCAAGATTAGTCGCTACATTCAAATAATTAATATTACCGAATATCTGAGTAGACTCAAATTTGTTCTTTACTTTTTCCAACTCCTGTTCACTGACAAGTTCCTGTTGCAGGCGATCCAATTCTTCCCGAACGGCAGCTTCCGCCTGTTCCAGTGCCACGCCTGCCGACGGCTTTCCGGCAATATGGAACAAACCCGCATCTACACTGCCGGATATATAAGCGTCAATACTTGAGAATAACTGCCTTTCTTGTACGAGACGCTGGTTCAGGCGACTAGAACGCCCGTTGCTTAATATATCCGAAAGGATATCAAAGGCATAGTAATCAGGGTGATGATGGTCACACATATGATACCCCATGAACAACGCATCAAGAGGAACATTCCGCTCTACCGTTAATCGTCGTTCTTCCGTCTGTTCCGGTTCCTGCGGCAAGTTCCGTTGGGGAACCTCCCGACGGGGAATAGGACCGAACCATTTCTCCGTCAGTGTCACCGCCTCCTCGAAAGAGATGTTGCCGGTGACAGCCAGTATCGCATTATTCGGAGCATAAAATCGGAAAAAGAATGCTTTCACCTCTTCCAACGTTGCATTGGCGATATGTGACAGTTCCTTACCGATGGTAGGCCATTGGTAAGGGTGCGACCGGTAAGCCAATGGCCTCAGGAGATGTCCTACATCTCCATAAGGCTGATTCAGGCAACGTTGCTTAAATTCCTCCATTACCACCCCTCGCTGCACTTCCAGACTCCGTTCGCTGAAATCAAGACTCAACATACGGTCTGATTCCAGCCAAAAGCCGGTTTCCACATTCTGGCGGGGAACAGTGAGGTAATAGTTGGTAATATCATTATTCGTCCAGGCATTATTCTCCCCACCCGCCAATTGGAGCGGCATATCATAATCGGGAATGTTGACCGATCCGCCGAACATCAAATGTTCAAACAAATGCGCGAAACCGGTATGTTCGGGATGTTCATCACGAGCTCCCACCTTATATAATATATTAAGAGCTACCATCTGCGTACTTTCATCCTGCGAATGCACCAGACGCAACCCATTGTCAAGAATATGCCTGTTGATTTTCATATCATTTAGTCAAGTATGGTCGCTTTTATTATCTTCACATCTTCTTCGGGACGGTCGCTACGGTCAGTTTTTACCTGCTGGATTTTGTCTACTACATCCATCCCTTCCACTACTTCGCCGAATACGGTATACTCACCATCCAGATGCGGGGTACCACCTACCGTAGTATATGCTTCAATCTGCTCCGGAGTGAAATGAAATTCCGGTTGCTTGGCAGCCATCTCCTGTGCTTCTGCAAACAGTTTTTCCTGCAAGTCATAAAGCCCGTTTTCATCGTTTGCTTTCCGCATCTTATAAATTTCTTTCATGTGCTTCTGCGCCAATGTATTGAAAATAACATTAATCTTATTCTCATTCATCTGGCTCTCCATACTTAACAACGTAGAATCATTATAAACTTTTCCTGTCACGATATAGAACTGACAGCCGGAAGACTCTTTCTTCGGGTTCACATTATCTCCTTGACGGGCTGCCGAGAGAGCGCCTTTCTTATGGAAGAATTTCGGATATACAAATTCAGCCGGAATGGTGTAACCTACATCACCGGCACCCAACATCTTGCCCTTCGGAGCATTCTTCGAATCCGGGTCACCCGCCTGAATCATAAAATCTTTGATAACGCGGTGAAACAGTGTACCTTCATACATTCCGTCTTTCACCAATTTAATAAAATTATCACGATGCTTGGGAGTCTCATTATACAACTTCACTTTGATGTCTCCCGCAGTTGTCTCAATCTTTACCAATGTTTCTTTATCCATGTCTTCTCCTTTTTTAGTTCCGGTCTTGCAGGCGGTAAGTCCGCAAAACGATATGGTTAATAATATCAATACAATCTTTTTCATAACGCTTTTATTTAATTTAAGTTTGCAAATATACCACTTTCGCCTAAATCCTCTTACCTTTGTGACTTAAAAGAATCAAAACCTGACATGATGAGATCCATATTGATCGTTGAAGATGATATAACTTTTGGAATGATGCTCAAAACCTGGCTAGGCAAAAAAGGATTTGAAGTATCATCAGTAAGTACCATTGCACGTGCCCGGAAGCATATCGAAAGCCAAACTGTAGATTTGATATTATCAGATCTGCGGTTGCCCGATCATGAAGGCATCGATTTACTGAAATGGATGAATGAACAGGGAAAAGCCATTCCTCTGATTATTATGACTGGTTATGCGGATATCCAGTCCGCCGTACTGGCAATGAAACTCGGGGCACGGGATTATATTGCCAAACCCGTGAATCCAGAAGAATTACTGAAGAAGATATCTGAAGCTTTACAAGATTCTCCATCACAAGTTTCCTCATCGCAAACTACTTCAAAAGCTACAGACGAAGGGCAGCACTCTTATCTAGAAGGAGAGAGTGACGCCGCCAAACAACTTTATAATTATGTAGGTCTGGTAGCTCCGACTAATATGTCCGTTCTTATCAACGGTTCGAGTGGAACGGGAAAGGAATATGTAGCACACCGCATCCACCAACTCAGCAAGCGGAACAATAAACCGTTCATTGCCGTAGATTGCGGTTCCATCCCCAAAGAATTGGCAGCTTCCGAATTTTTCGGTCATGTGAAAGGTTCCTTTACAGGAGCGTTGACGGACAAGACAGGCGCTTTCGTCGCAGCCAACGGCGGTACTATCTTTTTAGATGAAATCGGAAATCTCAGTTATGAAGTACAGATACAATTGCTCCGTGCTTTGCAAGAGAGAAAGATACGTCCGGTCGGCTCTACACAGGAAATTTCGGTAGATATTCGTTTGATATCCGCAACGAACGAGAATCTGGAGCAAGCTATCGAAAAGGGGACATTCCGTGAGGACCTCTATCATCGTATCAACGAATTTACCCTACGAATGCCTGACTTGAAAGAGCGGAAAGAGGATATTTTGCTTTTTGCCAACTTCTTCCTCGATCAGGCAAACAAAGAGCTGGATAAACATCTGATCGGTTTTGATCCGAAAGCTTCGCAGGCTTTACAAAGTTATCATTGGCCGGGTAATCTGCGGCAGATGAAGAACATCGTTAAAAGAGCGACGTTATTGGCGCAAGGCAGTTTTATCACATTGGCAGAACTCGGGACAGAGTTATTGGAGGCTCCCTCATTTAATACTACAAATATGGCCCTTCGCAACGAGGAGACTGAAAAAGAGCATATTCTGGAAGCATTGCGTCAAACAGGAAACAACAAAAGCAAAGCTGCGCAATTGTTGGATATTGACCGGAAGACTTTATATAATAAGCTGAAGCTATATAATATAGATTTATAGTAACCACAATTCTTGTCAATCACACAAGAAGAAATTTTAAAGCGGAGAGTGTGGAATAGTTCTACACTCTCCGCCACATTTTCCACACATTCCTCAGTAAATTCCACACAGAAGCAGTCATCAATCGGCCATTACACATCTAATTATCAAATATTTACGAATATATCTTTTCTTTTGGCACACCCTTTGATCTTTATTAGAGGACAGTGTTTAAAGCAACAACCAATTCCTTAACACAAGAGAGAGAATTGAAAACATATATCTAACAGTCTTAAAACAAACGATTATGAAAAAATTAGTATTAGTAGTAGCAATGTTTATGTTTGTTTGTGGTGGTTCATTCCTTGTCAAGGCCCAGAACTCTGAGAAAGCTGTGACAGCCCAGACAGAAGTTAATGCAGCAGTTATCGTTAATGACACAGTAGCAAAAGATACTGTAACCAAGAAAAACGAACCTGCCAAAGCAGAACTGAGTGCATCAACCGCATTTGTCAATGATGTAGCAGTCGCAGATACTGCAACCAAAGACAAACCGGCTGAGCCTGTCAAGGAATAACCTTTCCAACAGCAAGCAGGACATAGTCTGCCGAAGAATAGTAAGCACACTACAACAAAAAAAGCCATCCCTACTTCGTCTATTCCGGGGATGGCTTTTTTATTATCCTATCTTTTTACTATCATTCTGTCGGAGAAGTCTCTTCTAATATAGGATCCGGCTTCCAAGTCGAAACAACTTTGGCAGCTTCCGCTTCAAAACTCTTTTCTGCAAGAGAAACAAACGTTTTCGTATTACCGTTTCCATTATTGAACAACCAGTTGGCAACCAATCCCTCTTTATTTTCACTCAGGATTTTGCCACTCTGCCCGGCAACTTGTTCACCGGACAAAGCTGCTGTCCAAATGCGGGCATAGCTAATAGAGCCATTCAACCGGCGTTTACCATCAGATTGACCAATAAAGAAGTTAGAAGTAAGATTGATATCTTTCAAATTATTCGGTTCACCATTCGAAAGTTGGAGAGTTTCCTTGACACCGTTCACATACAATGCAATTCGCTCGCTACCACTCTTGCTGCCGTCCAATACTACAGCAACATCATACCATTGATTGGTTTCTATCTTCGTTGAACCTTCATAACGGATACCGCCTTTATCATCTGCTGATAACTGAAGGAAGCGTTCTTCATTTTTAACACCTTTATGGATATCTACACGCAATAGGAAAATTTTCTCTATCCCCATTATTGTATTAATTTGCGCATCCCCATCTCCATTCAAAGACTCGATATTAAAACGAGCTTCAAATGTTATCGCATTCAAGTTCTTTAATGATTCATCTACCACACCATTATATTCAAATGGTACTTTAAAGTAGTTACCACTGCCCAAGTATGCCACTTTATCTGCCTGTACAACCGTTACAGTCAAGCTCAACTCCTGTTCTGCCGCATCTTTGACTAGTATTGTAGTAACCCCTGCTTTCTTACCTACTAAATTGAAATGAGTGTCATCCAATTGCTGTATATCTACAATCGTCTCATCCTCAGCAGTCAGAGTATAACCACCATTTCCTTTTTCTACGGTAATCATTACTTTATTATTCACTCCGACTCTTGGGGTCAGGTTGGAAACATCAATAGAAATAGGATTCACAGTCACCTGAACTATTGCCTGCTTCCCTTTATGATCTGTGAAAGTCACCGTTGTATGCCCACTCTTCAACCCTGTCAAGGTATAGAAAGGACGGAATACATCGGTATTCACTATGCTAACAATAGTTTCATCTTCCACAGGACAGGAGAGTTCATCATTACTGGAGAAATTTCCCATACTGACAATCAATTGCTTTTCATCCCCAACCTCCAACGTAACTTGAGGTTCATTCACCTCCAACTCAAATACACCTACATTGACAGAAATATCAGCAGTCACTCCTTCGCCATCCATCACCTCCACAGTAGTTGCTCCGTTCTGCGAACCACTTTTTATTATAATCTGTTCGCCCGAAACCGCAGCAGTCGCAATCGCACTGTTAAAGCTTCTTACTGTATAGTCTCCATTTCCCACCACTATATTCACCTTGACTTCTTCATTCTGACCGATACGTACCACCGGTTTATTTACTATCACCTCTATCAAGTCTTTAGCAACACCGTTATCGTCATCGTCGTCACATCCTGCAACGGCAAACGAGCATACGGACAAAAGCAACAGACACATATATGTATAGATTCGTTTCATCTGATTTTCTTTTTTAAGTTATACATTCCTATCGTTTACCATCCGGGATTTTGCTCAATAGACGGTGTCTTCTGTAATTCACTCTGACGAATAGGGAATAAATAATGCTGAATAGAGAAAACACGTTCTTCCACACAGAAACGTTCCATCCTGTATTTCACACCGCCAACAGAAATTGCACCATTCTCATCTTGCACCGGACGCATACCGTTAATCATTCGCTGGCAACGAGGCAATGCACCGTTATTGGCAGCCCAATACTTCTGTGTGCGTTTTGAATTATCACTTGCGCTGGACTTCCAAAGACTTTCTTTTGCCAATTCCTCCTTACTGGTCGGTTCCAAATACAAACGACAGGTCCAAGGCCGTTTTCCCTCATAAAAGAGTTCCACACGGCGTTCACGCTGAATATATTCACGCATCAAACGCTGATTAGTCTTCACTTCCGGCGGCATCGGTTTCATGAATGAACGTTCACGAACTATATTCACCTGTTTATAAGCCTCATCTATATCTTCTCCCAACTCATTGCAAGCCTCTGCATAAATATAGATAAACTCAGGCAGACGCCAGATAGCAGGCGCATTGATACTGAAGTTACCCGACTTATTCCAAGACTCTTGCTGGAACTTACGCAAATAATACCCTGTAGTAGTCGCATTGGTTGCCCCGATCTTATCGGAACCACTAGCAGTATTAATTATCTTCGACTCATTATTGTTATTACGGTAAGGAGCACCGTGATAAATAATATCACGGTAGAAACGCGGGTCACGAGTTCCTTTCACATATGGGTTCGCATCATCATAGCCACCTTTGCGGGCTTCCGCTGAATAGACCGGATAACCATAATCACCTACAATATATTCATATTCGTCCACTTGTTCCTGCACGGGCTGCTGACGTGAGCTACCTTCACGGCTAGGTGGATAGATATCGCCCTGCCAAGCTTGATCCTTACTTTTCGTCATAAAGAATACATACTCATTAGCAAACGCGTCCATATCATAGAACATATCCCACAAACGGGCATATACACGGCTATCATTCAGATTACCGTCAGCAGGGTCTTTAAAATCATTCGCATCATGTTTGGTATAGAGAGAATAACGCTTTGTTCCACCAACTTCAAAATCCATAACAGCCTTAGCGGCTTCTTTCGCCCTTCTCCAACGATTGATATCATACGCATATTCATTCTCAAATACACGGCGCAGATTATATCCATACTGAGAAGCACCGTTCCACAATGGAGTAGCGGCAACCCAACGGACAAAAGCAATCAACCCAAGACAAGCACCTTTATCTACACGACCAAAGTTCTCGGAAGTTTTCACATATTTATTAGGCACCATGCTATAAGCAGTCTGTGCATCCGCCACAATCTTTTCTACCATCGCATGAACCGATTCTTTCTTAAAGTCCATATTATCTCCCGCATGAACCACATAATCAATATAAGGAGCTTCTCCATACATACGCATCAACAACATGTGAAAATAGCCACGCATAAAATACATCTCTCCGATGCGGTTGCGCAAGTCACCATCTTGCTGAGGATTGTCGGGAGTATTGTATTTCTCCACATTTTCTATAATCAGGTTCGCCTTACGGATGCCTTCATAAAGAGCCTCCCAATATTGCCCTACGCTACCGGGTAAAGAATTCGGATTCCAGGCACCGTTATTGAAGTTATTCGTAATGTTTCCTTCTACATTGGTTCCTTCACATTCGTCCGTAATGGCACTGTTGCTGAAGTGTTCGAAGAATACCAGCGGACGGTCTGCTTTCTTTGCAGCCGCATATACATCGGAAACTAGTCCGTTCACTTTTTCGTAACGGGCAAATACGTCCGCTTCTGTTATGTTATCATCGTCGTCACGGTCCAGGTAGTCACTGCACGAAGTGAGAGACAACGACAGGACTGAGAACACGATTGTTGAATATCTATATAACTTTTTCATATTTCTATCTTATTTAGAATGTAATATCAATACCGAAATTGAATACCTTTTGAATCGGATACCAAGAAGCTCCATCACCGGATTTCGTTTCCGGGTCTATATCCACATCCCCCAGTTTATCGAAAGTCAGCAGATTCAAACCTTGCACGTAGATACGAGCCTGTTGTACGTGGAACTTACGCAACCAATTAGGAGATACATTATAACCTATTTCCACATTTTTCAGACGAAGATAGGAAGCATCATACAAGAATAAACTGCTGTTCCCGTTCTTATTATTATCATGCGTTCCATAGTGCAGCGCCGGATATTTGGCAGTAGCAGCAGTCTCCGGTGTCCACCGGTCCAAGTGCATCTTCTTCACACGGCCGATCTTATCCTGTTCAAACTGCGGGAAGTCAAATACGGCAGCCCCATTCAGCAAGATAGAAGTATTAGTTGCTCCCTGCAACAATACGCTAAAGTCAAAATTCTTATATTGGAAACCGAAAGGAATACCGAACATCAACTCCGGGCTACGAGGATTTCCCATTGCCGTACGGTCTTCATCGTCAATCACCCCATTGCGGTCTAAATCTTTGTATACCACATCTCCCGGAATCAATTGTCCCCACGGTTGATACCCAATCTTATTCAGACGGTCGGCTTCATCCTGATTGGCTACGAAATGGTCGAACACATAAACAAAGTTCTCATACAGACGTTTGCCTGTCTCCTTACGCCAGGAGTTCTTACGGGCAACTTCCGCTTTATACTCCAGACGGTTACGGGAAAAAGTAAGATTCGGACGGATATAATAACGAAAATCTTTTCCAATCTTATCGTTCCAGCTCAACTCTACATCCACACCTCGGTTACTGACTTCACCCAGATTCTGTAAAGCCGCATCTTTACCTACGATATCCGGATACCCCATGATACCGTCACCGTTCATATCCGTAATAATATCGAAGCGATATTCATAGAAGGCATCAACAGTCAAAGCCAAGCGTTGATTCAACGTAGTAAAGTCAATACCGACATTCAATTTACGGGCTTTCTCCCATGTCAGATTCTCATTCGCCAGATTTCCTTCAGAAGTGCCGCCGACCTCAGTACCGAAATTATTTCCGAAGTGATAGCCGCTACCTCCGCCGTAGAAAGCCAAATAAGGAAAACGGCTGCTTACATTATCGCTACCTACCAATCCATAAGAAGCCCTTACTTTCAAGAAGTCAATCCAAGAGGCTTTTTTCATAAAAGGCTCCTCCGAAATAACCCAACCGATAGAACCGGCAGGAAAGAATCCATAGCGTTTACCCGGAGCGAAATTCTCGGAACCATTATAACCGCAATTGAACTCCATCAGATATTTCTGGTTGTAATAGTAGGCAAAACGTCCGGTAATACCCTGACTATGATAAGCTAACTCATTATTGACTGTACGGTTACCGCGATTGGCCAGTAACATGGCCGTCACTTCATGACGATCCTTAAATACTCTATTGTAGTCCACACGTGCCTGTATATACGTCCGCCCGTCAGAAGCATTGTGACTGAACCCGTTACCGATGGTCTGGTCTATGTCATACTTATTGCCGGTCTTGTAAGCACCGGTATAGTGTCCTCCTTCCATATAAGCGTCAGAACCTTCAATCGGCATAAACGTAGCATATTTCGGATATTCACGGTAACCGTCTTTATAAGTATCCAGCTTACGGTTAATCCAACGTCCTTCGGAAGCGTCATAAGAAAACATTATCTCTGCTTTTAACCCTTTCGTCAGAAATCCCATATCCAGATTCATGGCAAAACTACCGTTCAGATAAGTATTCTTTTCATTCAGATAACCGGTGCGGCTCAATTCTCCCAGAATATTGTAGCGATAAATGTTATCGCCATAAAGCATACCACGGGAATTCTGCTGTATGTATTCTTCATTCTGCGGATGGGAGTTTTCCTCTACCAAAATAGGCAGATAAGGAGGCTGTGTCGCACAAATTGTCATCAAACGACCGGCAGTCGTACCCGGTGCGTTACGGTCGGTAATACGGGCACCTAAATCCAGACGAGTACTCAAATAACGATTAATGTTAATATCAATATTCGAACGAAAGTTGTAACGTGTGAATCTGGTCTGTGAATCATATTCACCGGCATCCGAATACTTATAGTTGCCTCCTTGTGAGAAATAATTAGCTAGCACATAATAGCGTACTTTGTCCGTACCACCACGGATAGAGAGGCTGACATCTTCCTGCATACCAGGTTTAAAAGCAAAATCGTAATAATCCCAATCATATCCCAATCCATCGGAATTATCTCCTTTGGCACGGCGGAAGTTATCAATAGCCTGTTGTGAAAAAAGATTCAAACTGCTTACATCAGCTCCTGTCATCTTCGCATCATTCAACCGGGCTTCATTATACAAAGTCGCATAATCGGCAGAACCTAAATACTCAGGAAATCCAATTGGCTGATTGATACCGATAGAAGCTTTCAGATTTACGGTTGCTTTCTCGGCAGCTTTACCACGTTTAGTTGTAATGACTATCACACCGTTCGCGCCACGAATACCGTAAGCGGCCGTTGCGGAAGCATCTTTCAAAATAGTAAACGTTTCTATTTCATCCGGTGCAAGATAACTCATGTCACGTTCGATTCCGTCGACAATGACAATAGCACTTTGGTTACCGTAAGTCGCCTTACCACGAATAAACAATTCACTTTGGTCAACTCCCGGTTCACCACCGGCATATTGATTGACGACCAAACCCGGCAAACGTCCGGCAAGTGCATTGTTAATATTAGCTGTAGGACTCTGTGTCAAGTCTTTTGTGGTAATCGTAGCTACCGAACCGACCATCGTCTCCTTACGCTGCTTAGTATAACCTACTACCACCACTTCCTGCAAGGCTTTTGTATCTTCCTGCAACAAGACAGTCAGCTCTTTTTTAGCACCGGGGATAATTTCCTGCGGTTGGTATCCCAGATAGGAAAAAACCAACGGAGCTTCCGCGTATGGCAACTTCAACGTAAACTTACCGTCCATATCGGTAATCGTACCAGCATTAGCCACTCCTTTCACTACAACAGATACACCAATCAAAGGCTCATTTGTCGTCTTATCCAATACTGTACCGGACACCATTATCTTTTGATTTTGAGAAGCTTGTGTCCTTGCCGTTCTGCCTGTTTGCGCCATACTTTGCGTAGGGGCACTTGCCAGCAGAACGCAAGAAACAGCCATCAGACAAATATTTCTTCTTATATGTTTCATCTTTCTTTTCGATTTTCTATGTATAATGAATCAATCTTATTCCTCTGCTTTCTTTCCGAACTCCGGTCCAATCCAATTGGCTTTCTCGGTAGTTTTACCTTGTACCCAATCTTCATATCGGGCACGAATCTCAATCAGTGTCGCTCCGGGCACTTCCGCATTCAGAGAGATTGTCAGACGGTCTTCCCTATTGTTACGATTACCAAAGGTAGGTGCCTTTGCCCAATCATATTCCCATACATAATAACCTTCAGGGTGAGCCAATGTCCAAAGTACATCGGAACAACTACGCAATGCTGCGATAAATTTAGTCTTTGTCTTTTCCGGATAAAGGCTGCTGACAGGCTGTTTCACCATATCCAGGAAGTAACGGACAAATATACCACGAAACAAAAGATTATCCCCCGAATTTCCTTCTCCACTGAAAACCGGATAATTGGAATCCATCTTCTTATTTACCTGATAAGAACCGAAAGCAACAGCATTACGAAGATACTCTTCTTCACCGGTAGCATTATACAAAGCCAAAGCAGAAGCCATAAACGTACCCTGATTATAAGACAGAGCCACCTTATCCGGATCGCCCGGAGTACCATCATCTCTAATGCCCAGATTATCATATACCTGACCGGTAGAAGTATCACACAAATAAGCAGTCATCCAATTGTATACTTCTTTAGCAAAACTCAAATAATAAGCGGCTTTATCCTCCCATCCGTCTTTGGCTTCCGTCACAGTCAGTTGATACAACTTCATAGCCAGAAGACATCCGGGACCATTTGAACAAGACATACGCGAGGCCGGCAAATCTGTTTTCCATGCCATTCCTCCTACACCTTTATAATCATTCTTTGCTCCTTTGATATGATCCCACATCTTCATCAAAGCACTGTAATAATCTTGATCTCCTGTCAACTCGTATACGCGCAGACAAGCCAATGCCATCCACTCCATATCATCATAAAAGTTATTCCAGAAATCATTGCCTCCATAACCGCAAGTCCTGTTCCATTCATCGAAAGCCGGCAAGAAAGGTTTCATGATATTTTCATACAGATAAGTCTGATACTCGGGATTATCCGTATGGCGCACATAAGCGTCTGTCACTATATCCAATGCGTGTCCCTGCGACCATCCGCCACTACCGTCCGTACTCACCGGATCTCCGGTTTCCGGTGTATTCGGTTTCTCCCAATAGATCTCTCCCGCAAAAGTATTCCGTCCACCGGCATTCTCAAAGAAATACTTGATATAAGTTTCCGTACTCTTATTAGCGGCCTCTGTCCAATTAACATCCGACACATATTCACCGGAGGAACTCCCTTTGTAGATATCCGCCAGATCTCCGTCATCACAAGAAGTGAACATTACAAACGCACCACCAAGCAGTAATGCTTTTTTTGATAATGATATATAGTTCTTCATATTATTATTCAGTTTTAATCTTTATTCGTTTCCGAAGCTACCCAACGATGGATATAAGTTCCAAATTCTGCATTGAAATAAAGAGTAACATCTGTCTTCACTGTAGCATAAAAGATATTTCCCTGTATTTCACCCCATTGGAGCAATTCATCACAGAAACGGAAACTGTAGTCCCATGGGTCTGTACCCAACGCAAGCTGGTACAGATTATAATAGCTCTTATCTGTCGACAAGTTCGGTTGTCCCTTATCTCTATCTTTATGTCCCCAGCGATAGGTTGTTCCGTTTATCTCCATTTTAAAGCTATGACGAGTTTCACCACTTCCCGCCCAATCTTCTTTCTTTTTCTGTGCGGTATAATTCTTCACTCCCCATTTACCTTGTCCTAAATAGTCAAAAGTCTTTTTATATCCTCCAGAGTGGTTATAGAGATAAACCTCCCCTATTTCATCATAACTGATAGTCTGTTCACCCATATTGATAGTGATACGGTAGATGCCTGATTTAGGCACAGTAATCGTGTAATCCTCATCGTTGTTACGCTCACGCAATACACCATTATCATCTACATAATAATAGCATTTGCGTCCCCCGACTGTAGACATAAATACAAAGGGCTGTTCAGCTTTCAGTTGGGTGAAAGTCTGATAAATTCCATCATTCTGACGAAGCATCTGTTGCGCTTCCGCCTCATCTCCGTTATCTTCCGTTCCTACACCGGTAATGTAAACAGGCTCAGTTTCCGTTGGTAGATCATCAATGCCATCCATCATAAAAATAACGAAATACCCCTCCAGACTGCTTAGTGCTTGATCTAATCCGCAATATGCACGGACTTTCCAACGCAAAGTACCATTAGTATTACAACGGAACTTAGCCAATTTACCAATCGTATTTGCTTGATAATGCGTCAAAGTCAGTTGAGGTTCCAAACCGTTATTATCAGAAAAGACCGTCTCTACAGGTTTTGTAAAGTCACCTCCGATGGTGTCAATCAATACTTCATAACGATATACAGTGTTACCATGCGCTTCGGTAGGAGTCCACTTCAGTGTGATATCCGTGAGTGATGCCCCCGAAAGCACAACTCGCTCACCACTAGCCATTGCATCCATCGTCCGGACCGGTTCAGGCGGAACAATCGGTTCATAATCATCTGGATCAAATCCAGGATTCAACTTATTGTCACAAGCCGTCAGACCGATAAGACAAAACAGCAGGGCAAATTTGATTAAATTCTTTGTTATCATATTGTTTCTCATGTTATTACATTTCTTGTTTAGTATGAATGGGGACATTCTACCGATTTATAGCGATCTGCTGCGATAGTAGAAGGTTTTGCGCCATTATGATCACCAACTTTTGCATTCATCTCATGTCCTGATAAGTCTTCATATTCAGACTTTTCAATACCATCGGAGAATATCCAATATCCTACCAAATCATCCGTATTGTATCCGGATTTCAATTCACATAAATTTTCCTTTATTTCCTGCTCCGTTCGAGCTGTTTTCCAGATACGGGCCTGATAAACACGTATCAACCCATTACGATAATCATTATTATTTGCACGTCCTATCATGAAATAATTATCAGCATTCATAATCGTTAAGTCCATTGAACTATTGGGAGCCTTATTACTATAGTCCTCTTTCCCAGTTAGTTTCTCCGGTACTCCATTTATATAGAGCTTATATGCCTCCATGATATTCGGTTGTGTTCCATCATAGACCAACGCGACATGATACCATTTACCCGGTTTTTTAGCATTAGCATCTTTACGGTCTGAATAGACAACCTGCTCACTCAACAAATATGGATTACTAAGACCATTAGCTTTAAAGGCTATTTGGAAATGCGGATTAGTATCACGCCCTTCCTCCGAACGTAACAATAAGTTACCTTCCAATCCCATAAAAGTTTGTAAGCCACGTGTATCATTAGGATAAAAAATTATTTCATAAGTCACCTGACTTAAATGCTGCAAACCTAGTTCCGGAATTCTGTGGTTCAGGTTCTTTACATCCATATAAAAATAACGATCGCCTCCGATATCGGCAGCCACCGGATTTACGCTCACCGGTAACGTCAATTTTTCACCGGCTTGGTCTGTAATAACAAGATTTGTAGCCCCTAGTTTTTTTGCTGTCACCTTATAAGTTCCTTCATCTAAAACTATTACATCCATCAATTCTTGATCTGCTTCCGACAACGCCTGTAAGACATATTCACCATTACCTTTCACAATCGAAAATTCCGTTGAAGCTTTAAAGCCTCCAATTGATACAGTCTCCACACTTGCTTTGAGCTTATACGGGTTCACTTTCACCGCAATCACTTCTTCTGATCCTTTCTGATCTGTCACTATCACCTTTACATCACCTCTGGCTTTAGGCTTTAGTGTAATCAAATTTTCATCTTCCGAAGCCTCAACAATGGTCGCATCCGCAGTCGGTTCCCCACCTTCCACCTGATAGGTAAAAGTATATCCGCCATTACCTTTTTCAATAGCGATATATTGCGACTCGGCATCCGGTTCAGCAAAAATAGCTTCATTACTTTTCAATGTTAAATCAACAATATTCACCACAATAGGAATAACAACTGTTTTATCTTTCTTATCTGTGATCGTTATTTCAATCGGATGATCTGTCTCCGTCTCAAACTTGGCTGTCACCGGGAACGTCTGTCCGGAAAGTTCACCCACTTCCAGATACTTATCGGCACCTTCCGGCACAGATATCTGATAATCGCCATTACCAGTCAGAATCTTAATCAAACGTTTTTCACCGATAAACAAATCGAAGCCCTCTTCCGGCGTATCGACAGTCAAATTCCAAAGCTTGGCAACCTGCACCTGAATTCTAGCAACTTTCTTACGCCCGTCTATCACCAATACGGTGGTTTCTATACGGTTATTTTCTTCAAGCTCACTATTTTCCGTAGCTTTAATGGTTACCTTATTGCCATTCACAGTAGCCGTAGCCACACTTTCATCGAACGGTTTCACATAATAATCGCCATTACCGGAGGTGATACCCACCGTAATTTCGTCTCCTTGCAGCAATGTTACCGAGCTATTATCAACCACTAAATCGGCTGCCGGTTTCACTTCCTGTTCTTCTTTATCATCACTACAAGAAACCATCAAAAATGGAATGGTTAATGCTGAGAGAAATAAAAAACTAAGTTTCCTTTTCATTAGATTAAAGATTAAATAAATTAATACCTTATCGAGTTTATCTACTTAAAAACTTCGATGGAGCAAAGATAAAATCCCTAAACTCTATCAAAAGAAGATTAAACCTCCTTTTTTACCTTTTGGCACGGATATTTACTACATTAACACGGATATTTACTTCCTATTTTACCTCCTCCAACTGCTTCATCCTAAACTCTTTTGGCGTACAATCATACTTCTCACGAAACGCCTTAAAGAAAGTAACTTTATTAGAGAAGCCCGAGTCAAACACAATTTCATCAATTGTCTTTTTTGTGGTCAGCAACAGATCTTTCGCTATGTGCAAACGGCACTCTTTTATCAAATCAGTCGGACTGTCCTCCCCTATCTCTTCCATCTTCCGATACAGACTTCGTGGGCTGATAGCCAACCGATCGGCGATGTAACGTGGCGTTAATTCCTTGTTTGTTATATTATCATTAATAATCTTCAGAACAGACTGAAGAAACTTCTTCGACTCTTTATGTGTCAACTTTCCATCCGACTTCTCAAAAGAGCTGATCGGTGAACTGAAATAATTCTTCAGGATCTCTTTTCGTTCCATCACCTGACACACTGAAATACGAAGATATTCCGCACTAAACGGTTTGGTTATATACATCTCCGCACCGGCAGAAAGAGCTGCCATTTGCTGTTCCATTTCGTGCCGTCCGGATACGATAATAATAGGAATATGTGCCGTTTCTTTCACAGACTTTATCCGTTGTGTCAATTCAATGCCACCGACTCCAGGCATCATGACATCACAAATGATCACATTCGGATAAACCTCATTCATTACCTGATCGAGCCGTTCAGGATCCTGCAAAGTAACCACATTGAAATCTCCGGAAAAGATCTCTCCTATAAACCATAACATTTCTATTTCATCGTCGACTACAAGAAGCGTCGGACGCATTTTGTCAAATTCATATTGAGGAAGTTTCAAAATTGGCTGGGTATCGATTTTAGGAATATATTCCGCCGTAGCTTGTTTTATCTCCTGCATTCCGGTAGTCAACTCCATCATCGGCAAAGTCAATGTAAACATCACCCATCCGTCAGACGTATTTTCCACCTTTAAAGTACCATTCAGCAGTTTTGCCATATTATAAGAGATGGCCAGCCCCAATCCGTTGCGCGAGAAATTCCTTTCATCCTGATTTTCGAAATTATCTAAAATAGCATACCGGTTGAAGATATACTGGAAGTCCTTCTCCTTAATGCTACTCCCCTCATTTGCCACACGAAGAATCAGCACATTTTCTTCGGTCGTATCAAGTTCTATCTTAATGCCTTGCCCCTCAGGAGTATATTTAAACGCATTCGAAATCAGATTTATGATAATAGTATTCAGGAAGCCTTTATCAGAGTTCCACATCACTTGTTCGGGTATCTTGCTCAAGAAAGTAATATTTCTGGATTTAGCCATCTCCACAAAAGTTTTGGCTATTCCTTTCATAATAGAGGATACATTCAGTGACTCCACACGCACTTCCCTGTTACCAGTTTCAATACGACGGAATTCAATCAGTTCGTGAATCAGATTATTGAGACGTTCGGCATTCGTCTGAATCATCTGTACGTAATCAGCCACAAATTTACTAAGTCCTTTTGATGAAAGAATTCGTCCACAAGGACCATAAATCAAAGTCAATGGTGTACAGAACTCATGCGCTATATTAGTAAAGAAACGGAGCTTGGATTCAAATACATTCTTCTGATGGCGTTTCTCTATTTCATTCAGCAATTCCTGTTTTTTACGCTTCGAACGCAATATAAATGAACGAATCAACAAGCCCGCCAGCAAGAGCAAGCATAAAGCATAAATTAAGTAAGCCCACCAGGAAGCATACCAGGGATCACCTATACGGATAACCAAAGAGTAAACATCGCTTTCCTTATCAAAAACGCTATTATAATATTTCACTAACAGCGTATATTCGCCGGGAGCCATATTGGTAAAGGATACAGCACTTTCCGAACCATTATTCACCCATTGGTCGCTCAGCCCTTTCAATTTATAAAAATAGGTGCAGTTATTACCATTCAGATAATCCACAGAAGCGAACGAAACAGAGAAGAAATTCTGATCATATTGCAAATTCAACACCTCAGTTTCTTCTTTCCGAGTAAGGAATTCTCCCAGATTGTATTGTTTACCAAAGATTGACAACTTATCGAAATAAACCGGAGGCATATAAAGCTGTTCGGGACGACCGTCTGCCCGGATTGCAACAAAACCGTTGATTCCTCCAAAGAATAGTGTACCGGTGTCAGGGTCCCGAAAAGCAGCGCCATCACTGAACTCCACAACCTTCAAACCATCGCTGAAGCCATACGAACGAAACACATTCCGCTTTGTATCAAAGTTAATTAATCCCAGATTAGTGCTTAACCAGAAGTTATCAGGAGAATTTTTGAGAATAGCATGAACCGTATTATTCAAGAAGCCATTCTTAGCATTAAAAAGCTGATAAGAAGTTTCCGAAGTATATTTTATCAGCCCGTAACTTGTTCCAAACAGATAATTATTACTACTGTCCTTACTGATGGCAAGTATATTGTTCAAAGTCATGTTTTCATACTTATGAGTAGATACTGGCTCCAACCCATTAGTTGTTTTATTAAAACGGAAAACTCCATATCCCTTATTACCAAATAATAAATTAGCTTCATTCTCCGCATAAATAGTGAAGAAATAATTCGATCCCAGTTCACCATCATTAATAATGTAACGTTGGGCATCTACAATGAGCGGATTATCCGGCGTCCCGGCAATACGAGCTCTTACAACTCCCATCCCGACACTTGCCAGCCAGAGTTCGGAGTCTGCCGTTTCGTAAATATCATGTATGTACTTGAACTCTTCATTCCCTATCCGCACCGGCAGACGCTTAATACGTTTTTCCCGATACGAGTAATAGGTCAACCCTTCTTCTTCTCCTATCCACAACAAATTACGATGGCTTCGGGCAAAACAATAAACAGCATTGCTACCCAAAGCACTATTGGAGGTAGTCAAAACCTCAGCCCGGCAATCGGATAAATTCTTATCAACCTCATAATCATAGATTTTAAGGATACCGTTGCCCTTTGTCCCGACCCAGAACGTACGTTCATCATCCTGTAACAAAGCACGCACGGGGCGTTCTATTTTTTCAGTATAATTACCAAGCACCACTGATTTAATAGAATAGAGGGGATTGGAATAAAGATATACACCTTGCCCGTCCGTACCGATCCAGACAATATCCTGAAAACGGTCTTTCTTGAGACAGAACACACCACTATTGACCGGCAGCGGTTGAATCCGGTAATGACTCGTATTTTTTTGCTTTTCCAACAATAGAATGCCGTCCATCAAGAACCCTACAAAGAAACTATCATGATAATGAACGATAGAAGAAACCTTTCCTCGCATCTGTATCTCCTTCTCAAGATTAGCTATAAACTCATTTTTCTGTGTCGGAATATGGAAAGCATAAAAGTTATAATCCTTATCAATATAATAAAGAGATTCCGCATCATTAAAACAATAAATCAACGAAGTGCGATAAATCAATCCGGTCTTCTGAGGCAATAGGGTGATATCCCCCGAAGTAGGCTCCTGCTGTATGTCATAACAGCGATTGTATCCTTTCATTACTACCCACATCCGATTAGTGGCGTCAATAAAGAAGTCCACAATGTCGGAAATAGGGATTCCCGTAATATTGATTTTTCTAAAAACACCCTCCTTTTTGTGATAGTAATAGATGCAGTTGCTATCCTGAATAATGAACAGGTTACCGTTATTATCCTTATTCATAAAAAAAAGTTTCTGAAACTCATTATAGTGCGTAATAGCATTCGTTCTCCGATCCAAACGGTTCAAACCATAGTAGGTTTGAATCCAGTAAATATCTTCACCTGTATATACTATATTGTCAATCAAATTACCGGACAAGTAATCCTCCTTGTCACGGATTTTAAATTCCTCAATCTCCTGTCCATCATAAATGTTCAGTCCGTCGCAAGTACCGATCCACATCAGTCCGCGCTCATCCTGGCAAAGAGATGTAATAGAACTGTTAGACATATATTCCTTATCAGCAATCTGCTTTAGGTTATATGCAGATGCATTATATATCAACAAATTAAGGATACATAAACAGATAAAAACGAATGGTCTTCTCATAGTGCATTTTTCTTGGGTTTGCTATATGACAAAGGTAAACAAAAAAATATTTCCGGTTCTTTTTTGGCGAGAATATAAGTAAAGATCCGTGCCAGAGTAGTTCATTCTAGCGACAAGAGACGATTTAGCTCTACTATTCCTAAAAGCACATCTCTTTTCTCCCTATTTTCGTCGTAGAAATTATTTTCAAATCTATAAATTCATTTGTTCATGAAAACACATTTTTCTTTCAAACACTTGTTATTTCTTGGAAGTGCCGTACTATACAGCCTGCAATCTTCTGCCGTAAAGAACCCGGTAGATTATGTCAGTACTCTGGTAGGTACTCAATCCAAGTTTGAATTGTCTACCGGGAACACATATCCCGCCACAGCATTGCCGTGGGGGATGAATTTCTGGACACCGCAGACCGGTGAGATGGGCAATGGCTGGGCATACACATATAATGCCGACAAAATTCGGGGATTCAAGCAAACCCACCAACCCAGTCCCTGGATGAATGACTACGGTCAGTTTGCCATCATGCCTATCACAGGCGGACTGGTATTCGACCAAGACCGACGTGCCAGTTGGTTCTCTCACAAAGCGGAAGTGAGCAGACCTTATTATTATAAGGTGTATCTGGCCGATCATGATGTGACCACCGAACTCGCCCCCACCGAACGTGCCGTGATGTTCCGTTTCACATATCCGGAGACCAAGAATTCCTACGTTATCGTAGACGCATTTGATAAGGGTTCTTATGTAAAAGTAATTCCGGAAGAAAACAAAATTATCGGTTATTCGACAAAAAACAGTGGCGGTGTACCGGAAAACTTCAAGAACTACTTTGTCATTTACTTCGACAAACCGTTCACATTTGTTTCCGCAGTTTCCGAAAATAATATTCTTCCGAATGAAACGGAAGTAAAAGGAAACCACACTGGCGCTATCATCGGATTTGCCACAAAAAAAGGTGAAATAGTTCATGCCCGTGTAGCCTCTTCTTTTATCAGTCCGGAACAGGCGGAACTCAATCTCAAGGAACTCGGCAATCATACCTTCGACCAACTAGTAAGCAATGGAAAAGCCGTCTGGAATCGTGAGATGAGTAAAATAGAGATTGAGGACGACAACATTGACAATCTACGCACCTTCTATTCTTGCCTATACCGTTCCATGCTTTTTCCACGCAGTTTTTACGAGATAGATGCAAAAGGGCAAGTGATGCATTACAGTCCCTACAATGGCAAAGTGCTTCCCGGTTATATGTTCACCGACACCGGATTTTGGGACACATTCCGTTGCTTGTTTCCTTTTCTCAATCTAATGTATCCGTCAATGAACCTGAAAATGCAGGAGGGATTGGTGAATGCTTACAAAGAAAGCGGCTTCCTGCCGGAATGGGCCAGTCCCGGTCATCGGGATTGTATGGTAGGCAACAACTCGGCTTCTGTAGTAGCCGATGCTTACATCAAAGGTTTACGGGGATATGATATTGAGGTGCTTTGGGAGGCGCTGAAACATGGCACGAATGCCCATCTTCAAGGTACTGCTTCCGGTCGTCTCGGTTACGAATCTTACAACAAGCTAGGATATGTAGCCAATAACATAGGAATCGGACAAAACGTAGCCCGCACACTAGAGTATGCTTATAACGACTGGGCGATCTACACATTAGGTAAAAAGCTAGGGAAACCGGCCGGCGAAATCGACATTTACAAGAAACGCGCCTTGAACTATAAGAATGTTTACCATCCGGAACGCAAACTGATGGTCGGCAAGGATGACAAAGGAGTATTCAACCGTAATTTCGATGCGGTAGACTGGAGTGGTGAATTCTGCGAGGGGAACAGCTGGCATTGGAGTTTCTGTGTATTCCATGACCCACAAGGACTTATTAACTTGATGGGCGGCAAGAAAGAATTTAATACTATGATGGATTCCGTCTTTGTGATTCCGGGCAAACTAGGCATGGAGAGTCGCGGCATGATTCACGAAATGCGTGAAATGCAAGTAATGAACATGGGACAATATGCACACGGTAACCAACCGATTCAACACATGGTGTATCTCTACAATTATTCCGGTGAGCCTTGGAAAACTCAATACCGGGTACGCGAAATTATGAACAAACTCTACACTGCTACCCCCGACGGATATTGTGGCGACGAAGATAACGGACAGACTTCCGCTTGGTACGTATTCTCCGCACTAGGTTTCTACCCTGTTTGCCCGGGAACGGATGAATATATCTTGGGGACTCCTTTGTTCAAATCAGCAAAACTGCATCTGGAAAACGGGAAGACAATAACCATCAAGGCGGAAAACAATCAAGCCGACAATTGCTACATCAAGGATATGAAAATAAACGGAAAATCATACTCCCGCAATTATCTTACACATGCCCAACTGATGAAAGGTGCCAATATTCAATTCCAAATGAGCCCTAAGCCCAACAAACAACGGGGAATTACAGAAAAAGACGTGCCTTATTCTCTTTCATTTGAATAAAATATCGTATTTTTGAGGGTCAAGAAATCTATTATACAAACCATAAAAACATGAAACTTAAAAATCTTTTACTAATTGTCCTTGTTTCGGCAGTCCTTTGTGCTTGCCACAGCAACTACCAGCCCACTACGCTTACTGTTGCTTCCTATAATCTGAGAAATGCCAACGGTAGCGATTCAGCCCGTGGAAACGGTTGGGGGCAACGTTATCCGGTCATCGCCCAAATAGTACAATACCACGATTTCGATATTTTCGGGACGCAGGAATGCTTTCTCCATCAATTGAAAGATATGAAAAAAGCATTACCCGGATATGATTACATCGGCGTAGGGCGTGATGACGGTAAAGAGAAAGGAGAACATTCCGCTATTTTCTATCGTACCGACAAATTCGATATTATAGAAAAGGGGGACTTCTGGCTTTCGGAGACTCCCGACGTACCGAGTAAAGGTTGGGATGCCGTATTACCGCGTATTTGCAGTTGGGGACACTTCAAATGTAAGGATACCGGTTTTGAATTCCTGTTCTTCAACCTGCATATGGACCACATCGGTAAGAAAGCCCGTGTAGAAAGTGCATTTCTTGTACAAGACAAGATGAAAGAACTCGGCAAAGGTAAAAATCTTCCGGCAATCCTGACCGGTGATTTCAATGTCGACCAAACTCATCAGTCATACGACGCTTTCGTAAGCAAAGGTGTATTGTGCGACTCATACGAGAAGTGCGATTTCCGTTATGCGACCAACGGAACATTCAATGATTTCGATCCGAACAGCTTTACAGAAAGTCGTATCGACCATGTATTCGTTTCTCCTTCTTTCCATGTGAAAAGATATGGTGTACTGACGGATACTTACCGGAGTATCGTAGGCAATGGTGAAAAAAAGAACGCCAATGACTGCCCAGAAGAAATCGACATCAAAGTTTATCAAGCTCGCACTCCCTCTGACCATTTCCCTGTAAAGGTAGAACTGGAGTTTGACCAACATCGGCAGAAATAATCCTTTCAGCAAACAAACCGGAAAGTTTCACCACACAACCTGATATTCGCATGAAAAATATATGTATCCTCGTATGTATGTTGTTCAGCCTTGCTTCCGCAACTGGAAAGACACCGAAGAATAATCGCTATCTTTCCATTGCCGACTCGGTGTTAAACAATGTCTTGAATTTATACCATACCGCAGACGGGCTGCTCACAGAGACCTATCCCGTCAACCCCGACCAGAAAATCACTTACCTGGCGGGAGGTATACAACAAAACGGAATGCTAAAAGCTTCTTTCTTGTGGCCTTACTCAGGAATGATGTCGGGTTGTGTGGCGCTGTACAAGGCCACCGGAAACAAAAAGTACAAGAAAATACTAGAAAACAGAATTCTCGCAGGAATGAACCAGTATTGGGACGACAGCCGCCAACCGGCTTGTTATCAGTCATATCCTACCAAGTACGGACAGCACGGACGCTATTATGATGATAACATCTGGATTGCTTTGGATTATTGCGACTATTACGGTCTCACTCATCATCCGGCTTATCTGGAGAAGGCTGTTGCCTTGTATCAATACATCTACAGCGGATGGAGCGACGAACTGGGTGGTGGAATCTTCTGGTGTGAACAGCAGAAAGAGGGAAAGCACACTTGTTCCAATGCACCGTCTGCGGTGCTGGGTGTCAAGTTGTACCGGTTGACCAAAGACAGCAAGTATCTGGAAAAAGCCAAAGAGACTTATGCTTGGACAAAGAAAAATCTCTGCGATCCCAACGATCATCTCTATTGGGACAATATCAACCTGAAAGGAAATATCGCCAAAGAAAAATATGCGTACAACAGCGGGCAAATGATTCAGGCAGGCGTACTACTTTATGAGGAAACAGGAGACGAGCAGTACTTGCGTGACGCTCAGCAAACGGCTGCAGGAACGGACACATTTTTCCGTACAAAAGCTGATAAGAAAGATCCGACATTCAAGGTACACAAAGACATGGCCTGGTTTAACGTTATCTTATTCAGAGGGTTGAAAGCTCTATATAAGATTGACAAGAATCCCGCCTATGTCAATGCGATGGTGGAAAATGTACTTCATGCTTGGGAAAACTATCGGGATGAAAACGGACTATTAGGAAGAGATTGGTCGGGGCACAAAGAAGAACCGTATAAATGGTTGCTAGACAATGCCTGCCTCATTGAGTTTTTTGCCGAAATAAATTAACCTTAGTCATTACTCATTCATCATTTATTTTAAAACAATTACCATGAATATAACAAAAGCCATAGGTTTATCTATAGTACTGTTTGGCGCAACCAGCGCACAAGCGATGGCAAACAGTGAAATAGTCATCCAACAAGACAATACTAAAATCAATAATTACCGGAGTAATCGTCCGGAAGCTACCAAACGTCTGTTTGTCTCACAAGCCGTAGAAGAACAGATTGCGCATATCAAGCAATTGCTGACTAACGCCAAACTGGCATGGATGTTTGAGAACTGTTTCCCAAACACATTGGATACCACTGTCCATTTTGACGGGAAAGGCGACACATTTGTGTATACAGGTGATATCCATGCCATGTGGTTGCGTGACTCCGGAGCACAAGTATGGCCTTACGTGCAACTCGCCAACAAAGACCCGGAACTGAAAAAGATGTTGGCAGGCGTTATCAACCGCCAGTTCAAATGCATTAACATCGATCCGTATGCCAATGCTTTCAATATGAATGCCGAAGGGGGCGAATGGATGAGCGACCTTACTGACATGAAGCCCGAACTGCATGAACGTAAATGGGAAATCGACTCACTTTGTTATCCTATCCGGCTCGCTTACCATTACTGGAAGACAACGGGAGACGCCAGTATATTCTCCGACGAATGGCTTACAGCCATCGCCAAGGTTCTGAAAACGTTTAAGGAACAGCAACGAAAAGAAAATCCGAAAGGTCCTTATCGTTTCCAACGCAAAACGGAACGCGCACTTGACACAATGACAAACGACGGTTGGGGTAACCCGGTGAAACCGGTCGGGCTGATAGCTTCCGCTTTCCGTCCCTCTGATGACGCCACGACTTTCCAATTCCTCGTTCCGTCTAACTTCTTTGCCGTTACTTCCCTGCGCAAAGCTGCCGAAATTCTGAATACCGTTAATAAAAAGCCGGCTTTAGCCAAAGAATGCACCACACTGGCAGACGAAGTAGAGAAAGCCTTGAAAAAGTACGCTGTCTACAATCATCCGAAATATGGTAAGATCTATGCTTTTGAGGTGGATGGCTTCGGCAATCAGCTGTTAATGGATGACGCCAATGTGCCGAGCCTTATCGCCCTGCCTTATCTGGGGGATGTCAAAGTGAGTGATCCGATTTACCAGAATACCCGCAAATTTGTTTGGAGTGAAGACAATCCTTATTTCTTCAAAGGTACGGCCGGCGAAGGTATCGGTGGTCCACATATCGGATATGACATGATCTGGCCTATGAGTATCATGATGAAAGCATTTACCAGCCAGAACGATGCGGAAATCAAGACTTGTATCAAAATGCTGATGGATACGGATGCCGGAACAGGTTTCATGCACGAATCTTTCCATAAAAATGATCCCAAAAACTTCACCCGAGCATGGTTTGCATGGCAAAATACATTGTTTGGAGAACTGATTCTAAAGCTTGTCAATGAAGGAAAGGTCGATTTACTGAATAGTATCCGGTAGGCTCCTGCTACTTTCTTATCGGATTCTGCTTATGAAGTAACCGTCTCTAATGTCGAATCCTCACAGTTCCTGAATGGTTTCAAGGCATTGAAACTACAGTTTCAAGCGAACGAAACTAGAGTTTCCCGGTGAGGAAACTAAAGTTTCTTACCGATGAAACAAAAGTTTCAACCGAGATAACTTTTGTTTCATGCACTGAGAACTTTTCGGGAACAAGTATCTTCATTGCAGAAAAGTAATAGAATCCCAATCTTGAACAAAGTGACAGCAACATAATCGTCACATTGCTATCACACCATGCTGTCACATAATAATATATTTAGGATCAATTATTTGCACCCGATCATGTGACAGATGACAGCATTTATTTATTTTCTAACTTGTATGTAGAGAATATCTGTCCTCTAAAAAAGGAATAACCTATATAATATGAACAACGATTAAATAATATACAATAAGCAATATGAAACCAATTTTTTTATTCCTATTTGTTACGACTATGATGACCTGTACCATTCACGGACAGTCCTCCCAACATAAAGAAAATCAGTTACCCGACTGGGCTTTCGGAGGTTTTGAACGCCCAAAGAATGTGAATCCGGTAATCTCCCCTATTGAAAATACTAAGTTTTATTGTCCGTTAACCAAAGATTCCATCGCTTGGGAATCAAACGATACGTTCAATCCGGCAGCCACACTCTACAACGGAGAGATTGTTGTATTATACCGTGCAGAAGACAAATCCGGAGTCGGTATCGGCCACCGTACTTCCCGTCTCGGCTATGCCACTTCCACCGACGGCACCCATTTTAAACGAGAAAAAGCACCTGTATTCTATCCCGACACTGATTCACAGAAAGAACTGGAATGGCCGGGTGGCTGCGAAGATCCTCGAGTAGCAGTCACAGAAGACGGATTATATGTGATGATGTATACACAATGGAACCGCCACATTCCCCGCCTAGCCGTAGCAACTTCCCGTAACCTGAAAGAATGGACGAAACATGGTCCCGCTTTTGCCAAAGCATATGATGGAAAGTTCTTCAACTTGGGTTGTAAGTCCGGTTCTATCTTGACCGAAGTTGTTAAAGGGAAACAGCTCATCAAGAAAATCAACGGGAAATACTTCATGTACTGGGGAGAAGAGCATGTCTTTGCAGCTACTTCCGATGATTTGATCAATTGGACACCGATTGTAAACATTGACGGTTCTCTGAAGAAATTATTCTCCCCCCGCGACGGCTATTTCGACAGTCACCTCACCGAATGTGGACCTCCTGCTATCTACACCCCGAAAGGTATTGTCCTCCTTTATAATGGTAAGAACCATTCTGGAAGAGGTGACAAACGCTATACCGCCAATGTCTATGCTGCCGGACAAGCACTCTTCGACGCCAACGACCCAACTCGCTTTATCACCCGTCTCGATGAACCGTTCTTCCGCCCGATGGACAGTTTTGAGAAGAGTGGTCAATATGTGGACGGCACTGTCTTTATCGAAGGAATGGTTTACTTCAAAAACAAATGGTATCTGTATTACGGCTGTGCTGACTCAAAAGTGGGAGTAGCTGTTTATGACCCGAAACGACCGGCAAAGGCTGATCCACTGCCATAATCTATTCCATTCCTATTCCACTACTATAAGTCATAAATAATGATTATAAAATAGAATATCCTGCTTTCCTCATTATTCACTAAACAGAATAAATCTGGAAAGCAGGATTTTTTGTTTGTGATTCCCTGTAATAGGAATCACCCCCTTCTGATCTTACTACCTATTGAAAGTTCCTTTTCTCATTGACTTATCCGATTCAAAACAATCGGCCTGTTTGCCGAAGCCTTACCAAAATTCTTATTAGGCTTTTTTCCCATTACAAATTTCAGAGTACTACCATTAATAATATCATCATAGGTGATATAACTCTTATTATATGGCTTGCCATTTAAATACACTTTCTGAATATAAATATTCTCCTTACTATTGTTAGGTGCTTCCACTGTAAATGTATTACCGCCACGTACTTTCATTTCAACTTTCTTGAAACATGGGCTACCGAAAACAAATATACCGTCTGACGGATTCACTTGGTAAAGTCCCATAGATGAAAGAAGATACCAAGCAGACATCTGACCACAGTCTTCATTGCCGATGATTCCATCCGGTCGGTCCGTATAAAATTCATCCATAATGAAACGAACCTTCTCTGCAGTTTTCCATTGTTCACCGGCATATGCATACAAGTAGGCAACATGATGGCTAGGTTCATTTCCATGTGCGTATTGACCGATAAGTCCGGTAATATCACTGGATGCGCCCTCACCCATACTATCGGTATTAGTGAAGAAATCATCGAGTTTGGCAGTAAACGGTTTATCACCGCCAAACAATTCTATCAATCCGTAAGGATCTTGCGGAGCGAAGAACGTATATTGCCAACCATTACCCTCACAGAAATCTCCAACAGTGTGGATAGACCGTGCCGGATCATAGGGAGTGCGCCAAGAACCGTCTTCCAACTTCGGACGAATGAAGTGAATCGAAGGATCGAAATAGTTCTTATAGTAACGTGCACGCTTGGCATAAGTTACCGCATCTTCGACTTTTCCCATTTTATGTGCCATAGCAGCAATTCCCCAATCATCTACTGCATACTCCATCGCTATTGAAGTGGCTTCATGAACTTTATCAGCAGGGATATATCCTTTCTCCAACACATAAGGAACGCCTTTCTGTTTCTCATAAGTGGCAGTGGCTTTCATTGCCTGCAATGCTTCTTCCGCATCAAATCCGGTAAACCCTTTCAGATAAGCATCGGCAATCACCGGAACGGAACTATAACCCGGCATCTGATTGGTTTCTCCACTCATCAAAGGCCAAATAGGAAGTTTATCCTGCTGACGGTAGATGGAAAGCATGGAATTGATCACATCATCTACCATTTCAGGCTGAATGATTGTCATTAAAGGATGTAGGGCACGATAGGTGTCCCATAAAGAAAGAGTGGTATAATTGGCCTTTTTCAGATCGGTATAAATCATATCATTCATACCTCTATATTCTCCGTTTACATCACAGAACAATGTGGGTGCAATCATAGTGTGATAATGCGCTGTATAAAAGATACGTTTGGCCGGTTCATCGTCTGTCTCAACACTCATTCTCGCCAGCTCCCGGTTCCATCGGTCGGCACTCATCTTTACTATTTCGTCAAAGTCCCAGTGTGATAGTTCCGTTTGCAGGTTCATTGCGGCATTGGCACAACTCACAGAAGAAATAGAAACTTTAATCTTTACCTCTTTCACATCACCGAAAGTAAGGACGCTCTTTACTGATGCTACTTTCAACTGATTCCAAGACTTAGGAGTATTATCATCATAAGCCGTAAACTGTTCTATCTTCTTATCACTTTTCAATACGAAATAGACTTTACGGGAAGGGCTCCAACCTCTTACATAACGGTAGCCTTCTACTGTATAATCATCTATTTTACGGATATAGCTGTCATAGGCGTTCGACCCGTTTCCTTCGCGCAAATCTATCAATATAGAAGCTGGTTTGCCTTCGGGATATGTATAGCGGTGGAATCCGACACGGTCTGTCGCTGTCAATTCCGCCTTTATCTGATAGCGGTCGAGAAGCAGTGAATAATATTCGGGACGGGCTATCTCGTTGTCGTGTGAGTAGCGGGAAGCATAACCGTCATGTATATCATCCTGATTTCCTCTTGGAGTACGGATTTCATTCAACGGCATAATGAGGATATCACCCAAGTCGGTACAGCCCGTACCACTCAGATGGGTATGAGAAAAACCGATCAGGATACTGTCGGAATAATGATAACCCGAACACCAGTCCCATCCTTTATGGATATTGCTAGGTCCCAGTTGCACCATTCCATACGGAACGCTTGTGCCCACAAAGACGTGTCCATGATAACCCGACCCGATATACGGATCAACATACTGTAATAATCCTTCACTCTTTGAATAATCCTGTTGTGCCGCTACATTTCCTGCAGAGAACAGAAAGCAGGAAGTAAGTGCAAGTAGTTTTAATGCCTTCATTCGTATTTTCTTTAGTATAAACTGAATATGGTAATTAGCGAATGATGCAAATATAACAGGTATTGGGGAATTTACCGGTTGTCACCGGAATTAACTATAGAAATGGCAGACAAACTTACTCTTTTGGCAAAAAGGTAAAGGATTTGTACTGATTAAAACAGTTCAAATCCTTTCCATAAATTACCTTCGGGAAGAGGAGCTTCAAGCTCTATCAACTCTTTGGATACCGGATGGACAAACCGTATCCTTCGGGCATGCAAACAAATGCTTCCATCGGGATTGGAACGTGGAGAGCCATATTTCAAATCGCCTTTGATAGGACATCCCATCTTTGCCAACTGACAACGGATCTGATGATGACGTCCGGTTTTCAAATCGACCTCAAGCAAATAGTAGTTCTCCGACCGACCGATTAAACGGTAATCTAAAATCGCTTTCTTGCTTTTCGGCACTTCTTTATCATACGCATAACTCTTATTTTGCTTTTCATTGCGTACAAGGAAATGCACCAGTTCACCTTCCGGCTCTTTCGGAGCATTCTTCACCACTGCCCAATAAGTCTTTTTCACCTCGCTCGTACGAAACATTTCATTGAGCCGGGTGAGTGCCTTACTCGTTTTTGCAAAAACAACAAGACCGCTTACGGGGCGGTCCAACCGGTGTGTCACACCGAGGAAAACATTTCCGGGTTTCTGATACTTCTCCTTCAAGTACTGTTTCACAGTCTCCGAAAGCGGCGTATCCCCCGTCTTGTCTGCCTGGACAATCTCGGAAGCGGTCTTATTGACTACAATGATATGGTTGTCTTCGTATACAACAGTCATTCTGTTCGATTACATATTCATACCACCATCTACCTGAATCACCTGACCTGATACGTATGATGACATATCAGATGCAAGGAAGGTAGCGATGTTTGCCACATCTTCAGGAGTTCCACCACGACGCAAAGGTATCTTCTTTGCCCATTCAGCTCTTACTTCTTCAGAGAGGGCAGCTGTCATGTCTGTCAGAATGAAGCCCGGAGCAATGGCGTTGGCACGGATACCACGAGAACCGAGTTCTTGTGCGATAGATTTAGCCAATGCGATCATACCGGCTTTAGAAGCAGCATAGTTAGCCTGCCCTGCATTACCGTGAACACCTACTACAGATGCCATATTAATAATGCTACCAGCTTTCTGACGCATCATAACCGGCGTACAAGCGTGGATAAAATTAAATGCCGACTTCAAGTTCACATTGATAACCATGTCCCATTGCTGTTCACTCATACGCATCATCAAACCGTCACGCGTAATACCAGCATTGTTTACCAAAATATCAATACGTCCGAAGTCTTTGTGTATTTCTTCTACAACCTTTGCAGTATCTTCGAAGTTAGCTGCATTAGAAGCATAACCTTTGGCTTTCACGCCCATTGCTTCAAGTTCCTTTGCTGTATTTTCTGCATTTTCGTCAATGACAAGGTCAGTAAATGCGATGTTTGCGCCTTCGGCAGCAAACTTCAAAGCGATAGCCTTACCAATACCGCGAGCAGCACCGGTTACAATGGCTGTTTTTCCGTCTAATAATCCCATACTAAAAAGTTATTTAATTAAATTTCTGTTCTATGCAGTGCGCCAAACACAATGTTGGACACATATTTATTTCTTGTATCTTCATCCAAATGTGCGCCTATATGTCCACGAATATATGGAACTTCGATCCCTTTCACACAATAATGTATCAGATCGGCTGTCATCTCCACGTCATCAATATGGAAAACGCCTTTTGCCTGCCCTTCCAAAAGAACGGCTTTAAAGAGCTGCACTTCCTTCGCGTCAAACTTCTTGCGAACTTTCTCCACCCTCCATATATCACGGAAGAAGTAAGCACGCAAGGTTCCGTTTCGATAGACTACCTCTTTTACCGCATCCAACCGGGTATATATCATCTCCAGCAACTTCTCGTCCGGTGAGATATTCTTCTCGGCTACCCGCTTCATCATATCCGACAAAATATCCAATTCCGATTCCACAACAGCCAGGTAGATCTCATCCTTACTTTTAAAATAGGTATACAAGGTTCTTCTACCTTTTTTAGAAGCAAGAGCGATATCATTCATAGTTGTGTTCTCTACCCCCATCTTTGCAAAAAGCTGACGGGCTACATCTACTAATTTGGCTTTTGTCTTGGATACGGTCATAGATTATAATTGCACATTGCTGAATATTTTGAGCAAAAGTAACTCTTTTCTTTAGACCGTACAAGAAAAAGGAGAGAATATTAACATTTGTATATTAATAGGTGCTAAGAAAAAGTTTCATCATTATTCTACTCATTCTCAACCAAATAAGAAAGAACCGATGATTTATTCGAAAAATATTCAGTAAATTATTTGTTTGTTTCAAAAAAAGCCGTACCTTTGCACCCGTTAAACATCGCGGAGTGGAGCAGTTGGTAGCTCGTTGGGCTCATAACCCAAAGGTCATTCGTTCGAGTCGGATCTCCGCAACTAAAGAAAAGAAGAATCGCAGAAATGCGGTTCTTCTTTTTTATGACGACTCTCCTGTAATGATTCTATTCACAACCCCATCTTCGTTATCAACAAGGATATCAACAAAGTTATCAACAGGTTAATTCATTTATAATAAAACAGTTAACCCGATAGAGCCATTTTATATCAACAAGGTAATATTTAGTTATTCACTACTCAGTTTAGGAGCTTATTTACAACATAAAAAGTCGACTGACTCCCAATGAATCAATCGACTTTCATATTCTTCCGAAAAGGGATATGGCTATTAATGTTTGTAGAACTTCAATACTTTTTTTGCATACCGTTTTCCTAATAACAATTGCGCTTCCGTATTAAAATGAGGATCCGTCTTGTCCTTGTACCATCCCAATCCTTTTGACGATACCCAATCGGAATTGGGAATAAATGAAGAAACCTTCTTAATCATCTGATTAAAGGGAATTGTACCAGCTTCTCTTTTCGTCCAGTTCCATTGAGAAATCTGTCCTACAACAACCGGCAGATCCGGCAGTTCCAAATCGGCACGCAGGTCTTTCACTAAGGAAATCAGTTTCTGCTTATATGCTTCCGGATTCGAACAATCGGCTTCCCCCTGATGCCAAATGATTACTTTCAAAATACCTCCCTGTTTCATCGCAGTCCGAATCCGGGAAAGAGCTTCTTCATAATATCCGTCTTTACTCCCTTTTAGCCAGGAGTTGATGGACGAACCTCCACGGGCATTTACTACCAGTCCGACAGGACGTTTCGTTTGCAGGAACATCTCTTTTGCAAAACTATAGGCCGGCCCCAAACGCTGCATTGACATCTCTTTCCGGATGGTAGAATAACGGTTTAAAGGATTGACTGCCGGTTCAAAACGTCCTTTATCATTCAACAGATACACATTTTGCAAAGTATCCATGACTTCCAGTGTCAATGTTGCACGACCTGCCATATTGGACTGTCCGATACATACATACAAATCCAATGAAGATGGAATATCCTTACCATTCTCTGCCCACACAAACAGGGACTGCAAAAGTAGCAAAGACAATAAATAAAAAGTTCGCCTCATTTATACAGTATTTGTTATTAATAATTTCGATAAATACGGATAGCGTTCAGTATAGTCTCTCCTTCTTTCTTATGGAAATCGATACTTAATCCTTTCCCATCTTTCACCGTTACTACAAATTTCTTGATTGCAGCACGAGCATATCCATAATCACGGGCAACATTGAAATCATCTACAACGGTTATTCCGTTGATTGAGATTCCGAAACTACGGTTTCCAACAAGCGCCTGCTCCGAGTCTGCCCCCAAATTATAAATCAAAGCCTCTTTCTTTTTGTCCGAATCCAATTCCGCCCAATACAAAGATACAGAATATTCCCCATCCGGCACATCGGCCTTAAAAGACTCTATACCCACACGCTGAGTCTGAAAAACCGGATTCATATCTGTACCGCAAATGTTAATATCCGAGCCCAGCATAGTACCGAAACCTGTTTTACGACGATAAGGGGTTCCACCGACAAAGCCCCAGCTTCCCGGCTTATATTCCTGTTCGGGAATCCATGCGACATTGGCGACACGGTCTTCAAAATATCTCGGAGAACCCAGCATTACATTTATTTCCGTAAATGGTAGAGTTTTGTCTTTCAACTGAGAAGAGACCAACTGAAAGTGGATTCTAAGCATATCATGCAATTGGGTATCACCTGCTACCGCAAGGGCTTCCAATTGATTTTCCCCATTAACAAACGGCACATCAAACAAGGCATAACCGCTTTCCGTTTTTTTCTTTCCCAGACTTTTGTCATTGACAAACAGTTCGACTTCTTCTGCATTAGAAAAGACAGGAACAGATTGGACACACTCATTCTGTCCCGTATTCACAACGCCACCGCGGGCTTTCCATTCTCTATTACCGATAGCAAGTATCGGGCGGCGAATCAAGGCTGTCTTATAGAACAAGTAAGTATCTTTCACTTCCCGATCCAATCCGAGAATGCCTTTGTTATTGACATGAGGAACCGCGTCAACACGGGATTCCGAATAAAAATCATTCAAATTCCACAAGCTGGAACCTGCAACAAAAGGACGTTTCATCATTTCGTCAAGATAATGTTTATGATAAATCAAGCCGTATTCCTGCGAGAAGTCGAAACGTTCCGGTTGATAAGAATGAACACGGGGATCTACACCCGGACCATATTCCGTCACTATCAGCACTTTGCCCTTATACATCTTATGAGCACGGTCAAGCAGACGTTGGAACTCATTAATATCCGGTTCATACCAACCTTGATAGAGATTCCATCCTTGAATCATCGGTATCTCCGTCAGATGAGCAGCTTCGTAAAATCGAGGTGCATTATGATAGGCCATCATAGTATATCTTGAAGGATCTTCCTTACGTATTGTCGCTTCCAAAGTCCGGGCTACCTTTTCAGTAAAATGATAATAATCTTCGAGTTGCTTACCTTCCGTGTAGGGACGACGCAAGAAAATCTCATTCATATATCCCCAAATCATGACAGACGGACGATTGAAGTCCTGACGTACCATTTCTTTTGCCATTTCAACGCTGTTAGTCAAAAACTCTTCCGTTTCTGTAACGGCATTAACGACGGGAATCTCAACCGAAGTCACAATACCCAGTTTATCACACATCTCCATAATGACAGGATCTTGCGGGTAATGCGAAACACGTAGGAAATTGCCTCCCATTTCTTTCAACATGAGCACATCCTGCACATGCAGTTCATCCCGTAACGCATTCCCTTTCTGGAAGTAATCCTGATGACGGGCAGTACCGATCAGTTTACGCCATTTTCCATTCAAGAAAAAGCCTTTCTCCGAATCAAACTCAAACCAGCGCAAACCTAACGGATTCACTACCTCATCCAGCAACGCACCTTTTTTCTTATCAAAAATACGCGTATATACCATATACCGATAAGGATCGTCTATATCCCACAAACGAGGAGAATCTATTTTTATCTTTTTAGAGATATCCGCCTTTGTTTCACCGGATACCAATTTTATATCCGCCTGAGTCCTTTTCACTTCTTTACCATCTGCATCGCAAATCAGACTTTCCACAATGACTTCTGCAGACCGGAGTGTATTATTCGTCAATAGCGTAGTTATTTCCACAGAGGCTGAGGAGCTATTCACTTCGGGGGTACGGATATAAACTCCTGACGAAGCATAATCATTCGTCGCAATGTGTACCGGATTCATAAATTGCAGATAGACATCACGATAGATACCACCAAAGAAAGTGAAATCTGCGGACAAGGGTGGAATATTAGGATTATAGGCATTATTCACACAAATGGCAAGCAGATTCTCCTGCCCATAACGTAGTTTGGAAGTTATGTCAAAGCAGAAACGGGTATATCCGCCTTTGTGCTCCCCAACGAATTGTCCGTTCAGATAGAGTTGTACTTCCTGATTAGCGCCTTCAAAGTAAATAACAGCCTGACGCCCTTCCTGGCTTTTGTCTACAAACAACTGTTTCCGATACCAAGCCGGTCCCCGATAAAATCCCGGAGTTTCATCATCCGCATCCTTATCATTCCAGGTGTGAGGAATATTGACTGTCTCCCATGAAGAATCATCGCAATTATTTAACTGCGCCTCAAACGGAGAGCCTTTGGTAAACTTCCATCCGTCGTTTATGGTATACACCACACGCTGTTGAGCTTGTGCCCATCCAACAACAAACAACATAATAAAGATATAGAGAAACTTCTTCATAATCTAAACACTTATAGTTAAAATTTTATTTTCATCTTTTCACCTGTATAGACAGACTCCTTATTTTCAAGAACAGTCCCATCAGGCAGATACAATCTCACATACATTTTCACCCGTTCCGGCATACCGGGATAGCTACCATCACGCATCCCGATAATCAATGTCCGCTCTTCCTCCTTCCACTCCATCGGAACTTGCGAGCAGACTCCCTCTTCGTAACGGTAGGAGTCTCCTTCATCCTCATACCATAAAAACGAAGCGTCCGCTCCACCATAAATACGAAGTTCCAATTCACGGTCCGGATACTCCATTGCATATTGTTTCGCTTCAGCCAAAGGAAGAATAGAACCGGCCTTTATATACAAAGGAAGTACATCCGGAATATTTGCCTGTACATATTCTTTTCCACCGTTAAACGCCTCTCCTGTCCAAAAGTCATACCAATACCTGCCTTCATGTTCCGGCAGATAGACAGTAACATTCTTTTCTTCCGATTGCGAATGAAATACCGGACGTACCAAGAAAGATGTACCGAACATATAGGCATTATCGACATCAAAAGTCCGGGTATCTGCCGTAAAGTCCATTGCCAATCCTCTCAACAGGGTATAATGATCAGCCGTCACTTGATGAGACATTGAGTAAATATAAGGTAACAGACGATAACGCAGATTTATATATTTTACCTGATTATCATAGAAGGAGGTTCCCTTCTCACCAAACTGCCATACCTCACGTGGCACATTTGTACCGTGAGCACGGAAAATCGGAGTGAATGCACTAAACTGAAACCAACGTGAATACAGTTCCTTATAATCATTGCTTTTCAGCCCGTCGGGATATTGCGCATCACGTTCGGTAACGAAGAATCCACCGGTATCAGACGTCCAATACGGAATGCCGGACATGGATAAGTTGAGTCCGGCAATCAGTTGTTTATGCATATTCTCCCAAGACGCCGAGACATCTCCTGACCATACAGCTGTTCCATAATGCTGTTGCGAGGCAAAAGCGGAACGGGTAAGAATGAATACACGTTTCTGTTTACTTTCCGCTCGCAGACGTCGGTAGAAATCTTTCAGCATTTCTAAAGAATAAGTATTCAGATAACGATGGAAACTGCCTAAATAAGTTTTTCCAGCCGATTTAGTCCGCTCTTCTTGCTTCAGTTGGGTGAACCCATCCCGGAAAGACGGTTCTGTCGCATCCATCCACCAAGCATCCACTCCCATATCATAGAGTCCTTTCTTCAGGTATTGCCAGAAAATGGTTCGTGCCGTAGGATTATAAGCGTCAAAAACTTTATAACCCGCCCATGTAGGTTCATCAAACAAAGCTCCGATGGAATCTAACGAGTGGTAAACTGAGGTTTCCGGTCCAAAACCAGGCCACACAGAGAGCATGAAATGGACATTATCCTGTTGATGTAATTCGTCAATGACCTGCCGGGGATTATCAAAATGAACCGGATTGAAAGTAAGACTGTTCCAATGAGGCTTGTCTCCCCAATATTCCCAGTCTTGTACAATATTATCCAACGGAATTCCTCGTCTACGATATTCCTTCACGACCGCTTTCAACTCATCAAACGATTTATAGCGTTCCTTCGACTGCCAAAAACCATACACCCATTTCCCAAACATCGGCACATCTCCCGTCAATTCACGATAACCGGCAACAACTTCATCCATATTTTTACCATATACGAAATAATAGTCGGAAGCGTCGCCCACTTCGGAAATAAAAGAATAACCTTCGCTTGTATCTTCAAACTTAGTTGAAGAGTAATTATCCCATAAGATACCATATCCATTCGTCGATATAAGGAACGGATTGACAATGTCCATATTTGCTTGTAAGAGAAGTACGGATTTTCCACGATAGTTCATGATACCGTTCTGATACTGCCCCAGTCCGTAAATAGCCTCATCATCAGTAGGTATAAATCGCTGAGTAACTTCGAGACATTGTTCTCCGCCTACTTCCGAACGTTTGAAGTTTCGTGCCTTTCTACGGTCTTTCTCTTTTAACAGCAATTTTCCGGTCGATGCCTCACGGAAAGTAAAAGCCTCATCCGACTTGTCGAAACTCACAAGAAGTTCATGAGTACAAAAGACGAATGCTTGTTCGGTTTCCTCCCATTTATAATCGGTAAACGTCGGTTTCTCCACATCGACAACCAGTCTTTTTGTGACCAAAGTATCACCCTCGGGGTATGACAGAATCCGTACACATCCCGCCGACATAAACTCAACTCTATATTGAATACTGTCACAGATAAATGAACAACCTCTGTTATCTTCATGTATTGAAGAGGAACATCCGAAGCACGAAAGTATCCCTAAAACTAATAACCAATATTTCAAACTCTTCATCAATAGATTTATTTGACTGTGTAGATATTATAACCTAATGACAAATTGCGGATTACAACGTTTCCTTTCAAATAGAAGGTAGGCATATTAAATCCGTTGACGATGTTGTCCTTATACAATTCCACTTTCGCTCTCTTCCATTCTCCCGTATTGTCAGTACGTATCCGGGATACGATTTTAAACGGTTCTTTCGGTTCACGCAATGTGGACGACCGTATAAAGAGAGCTTCATTCCCTTTATCCAGATATTCAAAATATAAGTATCCCACATAGTTATTCATCTGTAATTTGGAAACCAATTCTTTGGGCAAGGATATGGAAAGTGTTTCTTCAGCAGTATATCCTCCAGATTTACGTTTTCCCTGAATCTTCATATCCGACTCACGCAAACGTTTCATCTCAACACTCAAGGCTGACTTAGCTGTCTTTATATCGTTCTCTATTTGAGATAATAGTCCTATCGCTACTGGGTAGCGCCCCTGACTAATCAGCAATGCCGCTTTATCAAGCGAACGATAACAAGCAGACACATCCATCTTCGACTTTTCCAAGAAACGGGTTTCTTTCCGCAAGTGGAAGAGCATTAACGGCAAGGTCAAACCACGCTCGTCCGCCTGTTCACCTTTGAACTCCGCAGCATATTTCAAAGTGGTACGCAGTTCACGATCCCCATTCTCGATGGTCGGTTCGATCTCGTGTCCTTCGGTGTAGTCACTCCAGGAAGCGATGAACATCATATCCAGACTGTCTTTCTCCGCCATGCAAAATTTCCACATACTACTATATGTTTCTCCGTTATTGCGAGGTATATAGAAGAAATGTCCGCGCCCCCAACCTGCACATCCCCGATTATCCATACCCGGCATTGCAAATCCGGATTTAATTGTATAGGCAGGATTATTACTGTGCCAGATCGAGTCACGGAAAGGTTTCATAAATTCGATGACATCATCCTGAGTGGCATAATTATCCCATTCGGCGTGTTCCTGATCTCTTGTCCGGACACGTGCAGGAAGCCATGCGGTTGGAATTTCCCCGACTTGCTTCCATGCATCCATTTCATCACTACGAGTGACAGGAACATATTTATCATTCTCCAGTTTTCCCCAATCAGCCCACCGACGTAAGGCAACAGGTTGTTTCATTCCCTGAGGAAGTTTTACTTCTGACAGAACTTTCCGGTATTCGTCAACTTTCGCTCCCGGACCGAAGTGATAGAAAACGGGCATTCCTTTTACAATAGGTGCAGTAGGACCAGTAAAGACACTGTCGACAAGATATTGATAACACTTTGCCATATATCCTGTCTTCGCTTCACGAGTGTTTATTTGCGGATAGATTTTAGTGATCCAATCATAATACAGCCAACCGTCGCACCAGTTTACACCTATCTCGAAATTATACTTCGCCGCCACCTTCTGCATTTCACGCAACAGGATGTCATTTTCATGAGGCTTGAATCCCCATTCGATAAAGAAGCCGTCTATCTTGGCCACCTTAGCCGACAGTATCTGATATTCGATATAATCGGGATCCAAATTCGATTGCATCCCAACTTGCGGATAAGCGACTGCCGCAATCTCATGCCGTCCTTCACTGTCTATCAGATCAGCGTTATAACACAGCGACTTTCTTCCGGTTGTTGATTTTTCCGTATTGGCATACATCTCCCAACGCCCCAGCTTTCCATCATGCTGACGAGTATAGCGCACGCCATGAAAATCGGCATACACTTTCTTTCCATTTTGCGCCAAGCCCGGTAATACGACCGATACCAATAATAAAAGAAGAAGAGGTTTCCTCATTATTCTATACCTTAATTATTCAACTTATGTACTTTATCAATCTTCTACAAATACAATGCTTTATCAGTCCTCACCCAGCACCAAATCATGCTTTTCCGGATAACTGAAAGTATTGTCTATCATCCAACGTCCTTTATAAAGCTTCGCTCCGTCCATCTTGAAGAGTTCTTCTCCCTTCTCATTTACAAGTCCTTCAGCCCACCACTCTTCAGTCGGTTTCAGCATCAAGATTCCGTCAGGTCCGTTACAGATGCTTTTTATATCAGCGATATTGTAGACTTTTTCACAAGTCGGTTCGGCAGAGTCATTAGTCGTAGCGTCGGTAACTCCAGTCAAATCAAACTTATAGACAGCCGAAGCAGCTGTAAGCCATAATTTATCTTCTTCACCATATACCGGAAACAAATCATGTCCGCCCGATTCATTGCTAAATGTATAAAGGATAGTCTGATTTATTAACTTAGGATTGCTACGGTTGCCATCATACTTAAAACGGAATAATGCAGTAACTCCCTCTTTTTTGGTAGCTGTAGCATAAAGATATGACCTTTTCTTATCCCAAACTACATTATGAGCATTACCCAACTTCACCGTATTAGCCTTTGCTCCCAATACTTTAACTGTATCCACTACAAAGGTATTGATTTCACCTGATTTTGACTCTGCCGTCACAATATTTCCATCCGGCAATATCTCTGCAGAGTGAGGGTTCTGTCCGCAATTTGCGTAGAACATCAGTTTATGGTCTGATATACGAATTAATGCCACCGCCCCACCGGAAGCAGTCATCAAAATATAGCGTCTATTAAAAACCGGTTTTACTTCACTCGGATTAACAAACCAACTCTGCTGTGCAGCAGGGACACAAGCCGTATAAGGGTCCCAACTCCAAATATTATGTTGTGTCACCGCATCCCTGATTACGATAGCACGTCTGGACTGTTCCGCCAAAACGTAAGCTTTTTCAGGAAGCTGGAACAATTCATTTTTCACATCAGGAGTCTCATCATCGGAGCAAGCTCCCAAAGCTATATTAAATCCTAAAAGGAGTGCTAATAAACTAAGTTTTTTCATGGTTCTCTTTATTTTAATTATCTATTCGTTTCTTAAAGTTTTTCGTTTTTCCGTATCGAATCTACTCTTTATCATAGTAGTCTATCAATGAATAAACAGCGAGATTCAACTGTCGCATCGGCAACAGGAATGATTTATAAGGTTCATATTCGATAGAGACAATTCCTTTATTGGACGCTTTTCCATCCGAATCGTAGCCATCATTGTATTCAAAGTGTACCCAGCCAACACAATTTCGGGCTTCAAGTAAGCGGAGACAGAAATTCTGATAAAATTCTCCTCTGTTCTTTTGGGTACGCACCAGCCAACCGCCGCCTTCAACATTAACATATTTGATACCTTTGTAAGTTGCATCCTCCGCTTTCGTATAAAATTCGGAAACTAAAAAAGGTTTCGTTCCACACCATGCTTTCAAGTTTGCCAGGAAATCGGTTTCCGGCTGCCAACGAGCATAGTAGTTGATAGAGACCAGATCACAATAGCGAGCACAAGCTTCCACTACCCTCCGGTTATATTTACTCCAATCGTGTAACCGTGTTCCCAATATCAGGTGTTCCGCATCATGACGCTTCACGGTTTCAGTAGTCAGCCGATAATAATAATCAGCAACCATTCCCCGAAACTCCTCTTGATTCTCTTTTGTGATATTAGCAACTGAAACGATCCCTCTATCCTGCATAAAATTTTCAGCATACTCCCGTGCCGCTTTATAGCGTTCGGGCAAAGCTAGGAAATGCTTTAAATCAATTCCCCGCAAAGGGTCAGCATTCTGATAACTGGCAAATGGTAATTCATTGTCGAGATAGAAACCGATAAAATGCTTATCACCTGCGAATAAGGCAGACTTTTCACATACCAGATTATCTATGTACGATGCAAATGTCGGCTCGAAAAGAAGTACCAGGCGATTATATTTATCATCATTAAACGCATAGCCTAAATTTTTACTCATATCCCACATAAAAGTGCGAAGCAAATACAGATTTTCCGCATACGCTATCTTTTGTGTCTTTGGTGTAAGCAAATTAGCGCGAACTGCTGCCGGAAATGCTTCTATACGGTTAGAGCCATACGATATGTAGTTTATATGATTGTTCGCTATCAATTTACCAGTCTCTTCACTCCATCGGGTTTCGCTACCGAACCGAATATTGAAAGTCTCCTTATGAGCGGATGATTCTCCCGGACGGACATGCTGAATTCCATGAATTATAACCGCTCCATTATCCGGATCAAGCAAATAAGAACGTCCTCCACAACTAGCCACACGAAAGAATCCCTCCTTTCCAACCACAGAAGATGGCTGCAAACCAATTCGCCCTCCCCATGCCGTCCGAGTATAATCAGAAGACGGAGTATACCAATTCATATTGTCGATAGTACGGGTTTCCTGTGAATCAGCCGTTGTCCACGCCTGAAAGGTTCCATTCTGCCATTTCCGATATTCTACATTCAGAAAAGTATATTCTTCTTTGTCCGAAGGGGTGTCTCCCCCTTCCGGTTTCAAAGGTTCTTTTTCGTCTGAGGAAGAACAACCGGCAACAACAAACTGCATCAGTCCCAACAAAGACAAAAAGAGGAAATGTCTATATATATGCTTTCTCATAAGAGTTCCTATTAGCTTCCACATTATCTATCAATAAAGAAGTTCTTCTCTACTAACGGAGAACTTTCTTCCCTTTTACTGCAAACTTCACTTGCCTTAGTTACAAACTATAAACGCAAGCTTTATTTTTATAAATGAAGGCTTTGTTCTTATAATTGAAAGCTTCATTTATAAAAACGAAAGCTCCGTTTATAGTTTACATCCAATCGACAGCAACTTTACTTCTAATGAGATGAAAATTTTGTCTTAATCAAGACAAAGTTTTCTATTCCTTAAATAGTAAGTGGTAATACTGCCCTGTATTACTTCTTCTTGGGGAATTTAATTTCGACAGTTGCAATCTGCTTCATCGTATTATTATCCATCTTACCAGAGACATCAAGAACTTTCATAACTCCATATCTTTCCCCACCGGCACTTGAAGAGCCACCCGTCTTAAATCCTATTACACTACCGACAAAGTTCTCTATTGTCATATACACTTTCTGATCTGCATTTCCTGTCAAATATTCATTCTCAATAGAGGAACGGGAAGCTGTATCATAATCAAAATTTGCAGGAAACAAAACGTACTTAGTCATATTCTTTATCGGCAAATTACTTAATGTTTTCCCTCCTGATCCTTTGTACAAACTATTTTTCTGATCCACATTTTCCATAGAATAAAAGCGGAACGAAAGAACACCATCTTTAGAGTTTATAAAGAACTTTATATCAACATTCTTAGCACTTTCCTCACTAGCAATAGCTTCATCCACCGAATAAGTTTTCATATCATTCAACGAAATCACAGCAAACGGTTCTGCATTCGCCAATATGTGACTACCAACCTTAAGTTGGACTACTTCCATATTCACATACGTCTTCACGGTTCCAATGACTTCCTTCCCCTCTCGACCATCAGAAACAATCACTTTAAGTTGAGATGTTTCTTCTGTCAGCTGTACTGTAGGCTTATAATCAAAATTCTTATTCTCACCTACTATTTCCTCACGAAATATCTCCGTACTTACTCCATTTTCCACTCGTGAAATCGCAACATATTTCACACCACGAACAGACTCTATATGCATCGGTACTTCCGTATCTACTCCTTCATCAGTAGAAATCAACTCTTTACCTAGTGTAAGCACAGGAGCCGGAACAGTCTTATATATTACCGGTAAAGTTGAAATCGTGACATTACCATATACATCTTCCGCTTTCACTTTAAAACCTTTATCTCCTTCCTTATAGGCGATATCTCCTTCATATTTATATTCTTTATCACCATTCAAAACATCACCCCCTTTTGATGTTTGACCATCTGCAGAAACCAAGAATCTCTCCACTTTCTTTAGACCAGCTTCCGAAACAACCTTGAAAGTAGTCTGTGGCATTACAGGATTTTCATCCATCTCATCATATACAATCTCTTCGGGATCGAATGTTATGACAGGACGTGCCATTACATCAGTAACAGCAATCGGCAAAGTTCCGCTCGTTACATGATTCAGTTTATCCGTAGCCTCAATTATAAAAGCCTCGTAGTTAGCATTATATTCCAAGTTTTCAGAGAGACTATAAGAATTGGGATTGAAAAAGTCGGTTACAGTTTTATATTCTGTCACTCCCTCTACTGTCTGCAATTTCATTGTCACGCTCTGAAGTCCTGCCTGTGATTTAATAACGGCCACTACCGGCAGATTGTCTACTTTATTCAAGTCAACGTCCAGCTGTTCCATAGGAAAATTGATCACTGGGGCAGCCGCATTAGGATCCAGACCATCATTATCGTCTCCACAGGCAACAAAGCCCAAGCAAAGTCCTAGTATTAATAAGGTATATATTTTACGAATCATAATTAGTTCTCTTTTTAATTAACTGTGGTTATTTGGAATATTTACAATAGTTCTCAAATATATGAATCACACCATTTGTCGGCAGAATATTACTAGTCTTAGCCTGCCGTTGCGGTGATTTTCCATTACTTCCGGTCTGGTTCACAAGAATCTTACCAACTGCAGCCTGCCATGGATTCTTCCAAACAGACATTGTCATCAGTCCATTCTCTCCTTTCAACATAGTCAATACGAACATTGGCTCTACCTGCAACTGTCCATAAGAACTGTATTCACCATCTACTATATGATATAAAAGCATATCTTTTACAGTTTCTTTATCACAATCAGTAATAGACGTTTCACCCGGAAATTTATCAAGGAGATATGTCTGCATAGCCGTATTATTCAAAGCTAGAAATGTATATTTATTATCTGTCTGCGTATAATAATCCTTCAAACCTGTATATTCGATTGCAGCTATCATTTCCGAGAACATATCTTTGTGATCTTGAAAATACTCCCACGCTGTCACTTTTACATACGGGTCATCTACCGAAGGCTCATAATCATAATTCTTTTGTAAGTCCAGGTCGCAGCCGGTCAATGCCAATATTGCCCAACAAAAGAAAAGAGTCTTATATAATATTGTCTTTTTCATTGTTTCTACCATTTTAGTTGTTAGTATTACCATAATACGTATTCTGTACAATCTTCGGGTTCTCCAAGATATGTGAATAGTGAATCGGGAAAAGTTCATTTCCATCCTGCTCCATACCGTTGATAGGTTTCATCACTTCTTTCCACTTTCCGGTACGCAGCAAGTCAAACCACCGACGTCCTTCTCCCGCTAATTCCACCTGGCGTTCACGTAATATATAATTGACGACTTCGTCTTCAGAAGCAAAATCATTCTCTGTCAGTGTATTCAGACCGGCACGGTCGCGTACAGATTTCACCAGTTCCAAAGCTTCGCCCCATTTCCCCTGACGAGCACGAGCCTCCGCTTGGAGCAACATCATGTCTGTATAACGATAGATCGGATAAGCCACTTCACAGGTTTTGTTCAGAGAATTACTTATATCACCCGCCATATATTTACGCAGTTCGTTCCCGTTCTGATAGTTTTTCACCGTAAAGTCTTTACGCTGGTCACCTTGCATATCCTTCTCATCAAAGATACTCATAAACTTATCGGACATGACTGCCGCACGATTTCCTGAGCCGGAAAACCATTGATACATATAACTGTAGCCATTCGTGCCGACTTCATCCATGTTGAAATGAACAAGGAAAATAAACTCTCTGGAGTTATATTCATCATTTTCCGGTGTATCATCAGAAGGTTTATTAGTCAGTTCTTCCGTAAACATGGTATGCCAAGTAGCAATATTAGGCTCGAAATCTACAAAACGACCACCCTTTTTGGAAGCAATAGTCGCCATCTTGTCAATCGTTTGATCGGCCAGATTATATTCTCCTGTCCACATATAAGCATCCGCCATGATGGCCCATACGCCACAGATAGAGATACGTTTACGTTCGTAATTCTTGTTACGGTTTATCAGTCCTTCCGCTTTCTTCAGGTCCGGAAGAATAACATGTTCCAAAATGTAGTTTTTATCCGTACGCTCCTTGTAGATTGCTTCCGAATACTTCTCTGTAGGTTCTGTAAACAAAGGTACATCCCCCCAAACACGAATAGCATAAAAGTAAGCTAAAGCACGCAAAGCATAAGCTTGTCCAAGATAATCATTCCGGTCTGCCACATCAGGCATACTAATATTGGGAATATACTTAATAGCCAGATTTGCCTGGTTAATCATTTGATACAAAGTAGTCCACTTCCCGCATTTCTCATCTGTAGACATCAGGTTATTAATCACACGTGCCTGATCGGCCATTACCGGTGCTCCGGGAGCTACATTATCCGAACGGAACTCCCCCCAATAGAAATAATTCTCGCGTAAAGTGGAACGCAACAGTCCATAAATTTCATTTATACCAGCCTTAGCGTCACGGGCAGTCTGCCACATATCACCTGCCGGGATTTCACTTACCGGTTCCTCATTCAGAAAATCAGAACAGCTATTCAATGATAGAGCCAGACATACAGCTCCAACAAAATATTTTATATTCTTCATACGATATCTTCAATTAAAAGTTTGCAGAAAAGCCAATACCATATTCCCTCTTTCTCGGATAGCGGTAAGAGTCTTTACCCACTTGCAGAGGATTGTTGGTAGAGAATTCAGGATCGAATCCCGAATAGTTGGTCCATGTCAACGCATTGTTTACAAAAGCGTAGATATTTATATTCTTCAGCATCAGCTTCTTTATCCAATTTTCAGGAAGATCGTAGGCCACACGTATGTTCTGTAAACGAATAAATGAAGCGTCTTCCAAGTAGAACGAATTACCCATACGTGCATTGTTATAATCATCATTATATGGACGCGGGTAGATAGCCTGATCACCCGGATGTAACCACATATTATGGATGACTTCCGGCGAAGGAGTGGTTCCGGTGTATTTGAACATATTACGATTATGTTCGGCCGCATTATAAATCTGTCCTCCCAATGAATAATAGAATCCCAGATACAGGCTTAAGTTTTTCCAAGTCACGGTTGTATTCAAACCACCCGTTACATCAGGCATGGCATTACCAATCACCATACGGTCATTATCATCAATCACACCGTCACGGGTTCCTTCCGGTTCCTCCCAGTTGTAATCTCCTCCACGGAACGGTTTGCCATTCGGTAACGTTTTCTGGTGAATATCACCTGTATATTCCTTTCCATTCAACAAATATTTATATTGGAATACGCCATTTTCAAATACCGGAGTCAGTTGTTCCCATTTATCAGTGAAAGCATTCGATTCATCATATGCAAAGATACCTGCACTTTTGAATCCATAGAAGTCACCCACACGACCGCCTTCCTGCATCCACCAGATATCACCTTCCATATACGCTTTACCTTCAGACAATTTTTCAATACGGTTGATGTTTCTGGAGATATTGAAAGAAGCATTCCACTTCCAATCTTTCGTACGAATAATATCACCGGTAACGGCTATTTCAAAACCGCGGTTACTCATTTCACCGACATTGGTCTTCATATATGCAAAACCGGACTCTTTAGGCAATTGGTAGTTTGCCAGCAAACCATCTGTATATTTATCATAGTAATCGGCAGTGATTGTCAAACGGCTATTCCAGAAATTCAAGTCCAAACCAAGGTTGAACTGTTTAGTTTCCTCCCATTTCAGATTGTCCTTGCCGATGCGGGTAGGAATAACTCCTCCCACTCCATCGTAGATAGAATTCGGAGAATAAGAGTAGATATAGTCATAGTTTCCAATCGCTTCGTTACCTGTAATACCGAAACTTGCTCGGATCTTGCCATCTTCGAGAAACTTCTTCGAGAATTTCATAAACTTCTCGTCCGAGAAACGCCATCCCACAGATACGGAAGGGAAATTACCCCATTTGTTTTCTTTGGCAAAACGAGAAGAACCATCACGCCGCATAATGGCATTGAGCAGGTATCTTCCTTTATAATCATAAGTCACGCGAGCAAAAACGGAAGCCATAGAGTGATTACTTAATGTTGAACCTGTAGATGACAAATCCAGGTTTGCGGCAAAAGCATTCATTGTATAGATAAAATCTGTAGACGAGTTTATCCCCACAAATGTCTCGTTTTCATAACGCCATTGCTGAGCACTGACACCTACCATAGCCGTAAAATTATGATCTTTTATTTTGCGCGCATAAGTAAGGATGTCTTCATTCATCCAGTTCCAGTTCAGGTAATTATAAGAATAACCTTTATTCTGTTTCTGCCATTCATCAGTAATAAGACTCGGTTCCAGTTTTTTTCGTTTGTCCAAATAGAAGTTAGCATTAATATTAGCTCTGAACTTCAGATATTTGTTGAATTTGATTTCAAAGAACTGGAAGAAGTTAGCCTTATAAGAATCAGTAAAGTCAGTAGTATAATTAATTTGTGCGATGGGGTTCTTCTGACCATTAAATACCCCGACCAAAGAACCATCCGGATAATAAGTATTGAAATAAGGACGACGAGTCAATACTGCACTCAATAAAGTACCTTCATTCAGACCTTTCTTTTTAGAATAAGTCAAAGAAATACGGCTACCCATATTCATCCAGTCTGTCGGTGAATAATCTGAGTTGATACGGGTGTTCAGTCTTTGGAAGCCGGTATTCGAAATAATACCTTTCTCATTATAGTAACCGGTATTGATGAAATATTTCAATTTCTTTGTACCGCCACCTACACTGATATCTACTTGGTCTTTTTGGGCAGTAGTCGTGATCATGTCCAAATAATCATTATCTACATTGAAGAATGAGTTCAAAGGATCATCAAGAATGTCTATACTTTCATTCGCATTACCTCCACCATACGTTTCAAAATACTCTTTACGGTACTGGTCGTACAGCAAACGTTCCGCACGATTAGCCTGCGGCACTTTATGAGACAATGTGCCCCATGAGTGATTATACTTTATATCAATACGTGCTTTACCTTCCTGACCGCTTTTAGTCGTGATAATGATCACACCGTTTGCTGAACGGGAACCGTAAATAGCTGCGGAAGCGGCATCCTTCAATATTTCCATAGAAGTAATATCATTGGTATTGATACCATCGATACTCTCCAAAGGCACACCGTCTACAATATAAAGAGGAGTGACTCCTTCGGCAGAGAAAGTAGATGTACCACGAATCTTAATGGATGAAGATTCGCCGGGCTGCCCTGAACCGGATACAACCTGCACACCGGCAGTGGTACCCTGCAATGCCTCAAATACATTAGTCGCCATCTTCTGTTCGATGGCCTCACTTGAAATAGAAGTAATAGCTCCCGTCACATCACGCTTCTTCATCGTACCGTAACCTACTACAACTACCTCATCCAGTAATTTGGAATTTTCTTCAAGTGTTATATTCATCGTTTTATCTTTCACCACTACATCTTTAGCAGTGTATCCCATAAACGATACGGTTAAAGTGACCCCTTTCTTAGAAACTGTCAATGAGAAATTTCCATCCAGATCTGTAATAGCTCCATTAGACGTGCCTTTTTCCATCACATTGGCACCAGGTAAAGGAAATCCGGTTTTATCCACCACCACTCCTTTCACCGTAAATCCGCCTTGAGCATAAGTCGGACTGACAAAGGAAAAGAGACTCAAGGAAATCAAAAGAAGCGACTGAAGCCACCGTGCTTTTGTCCTATTCTGTACATTTTTCATAACTAGAATAAAATTAAATTGGTTAATTATTAAGGTTTGACTCACTATTTTATTAATCAGCAGGTGTGTGCGTACACACCAGATCACAATAAACACAAGTACAAGTTGGTACGATCCAACACCGCAAAAGTACCGGATTCGACCATGAGCCACCCTATCGAATTGTTCGTTTTATTAGGTCTAAAAATTCAGATAACTATTTTCATTCACGTTTCAGAGTCCTGTGAAGGGGGATTTTGTGATTTTCTATACTGTGTAGGAGCAATACTGAAAAGTTCTTTAAAACATTTGTTGAAGTATTGAGGATTTCCAAATCCCAACCGGTAAGCAATATCCGAAATATTCATCTCCGGAGCATTCAGCAGAAAATATGCAGCTTTTTTCAGACGCAGATTCATGATAAAATTATTTGGCGTACTTCCTGTGATACCTTTTATCTTTTGAAATAGAACGGTACGTCCCACTCCCATTTCCCGTGAAAAGGTCTCTACACAGAATTCGGGATTCTCCATATTCTCTTCCACTACCCGAGTAGCCTGTTCAATAAACTTCTGGTCAAGTTCGTTCGTTGCAATCTTCTCAGCTTTGACATCCAATTGACGGGCGTATTTGTTCTGCAAAATTCTGCGGGTATTAATCAGGTTATTGCATTGCATAACCAATCTTCGCATATTGAATGGCTTTACCACATAAATATCAGCTCCGATTCGTAACCCTTCAAGTTCACGTTCCGGAGCACTAAGAGCAGTCAACAGCACTACCGGAATATGACAGGTTTCTATATTATTCTTAATTTTAGCACACAATTCCGTTCCGGGCATTCCAGGCATCATTATATCTGAAATCACCAAATCAGGTTGCATCGCTTTCACCTTCTCATACCCTTCTTCTCCGTCATTTGCCGTTTCAACCGTATATAACGGAGAGAATATATCGACTAGAATATTTCTGATTTCCTCATTATCATCAATGACTAACAGTTTGCAGTCTGTAGTCCCATTTTCATTCTTTGCCGACTGCACTTCTTTAATCAACGCTTCTTTATCTTCCGAATAATAAATGTATTCTTTATCCTGTTCCTGTTCAATTCGAATAACCGAAGAATCAAAATGAGTATCCCCTTTCTTTAAAGTAACTTTAAAACAAGAACCTTTTCCTAGCTGGCTTTCGACTGTAATATCTCCTTGATGGGCTTTGACGATACCCTGACTAAGAGCAAGACCGATACCTGTCCCACCGTACTGTCCGATATTCTCAACCTGATAGAACCGCTCGAATATCTTCACATAGTCTTCTTCAGATATACCGGCACCATTATCAGAAACAGAGAACATACATTCATCCGTTCCCTCAGTCAGCTCAAGCGTAATATTTCCACCGTCAGAAGTATATTTAAAGGCATTCGACAACAGATTATTGACAACTTTCTGTAATTGCAGACGGTCCCCCCATATCATACATTGCTCACAATCTGCACGTAAGGTAAATGAAATATTCCTGTTAGCCGCCAACTCCTTAAACAACACATAATGTTCCTTGAGCAGAGAATACAAATCAAACTGTGAGATTTTCAGTTTCAAAAGTCCCTGTTCCTGTTTCCTGAAATCAAGCAATTCTGTAATCAGATTTTTCAGATTACCGGCATTCTTATGTATATTCAACAACTTCGAATAAGCATAAGTAGACAACCTCCCCGAATTTAGCAACAAATCGACTTGTCCTAAAATAAGTGTGATAGGAGTTCTGATTTCATGTGAAATATTAGTAAAGAAGCGCAACTTGGACTGATTCATTTCTTCAATATACTGCTTCTCACGAAGTTCGAAATCAAGTGAAGTTTTCAGAAACAGACGTATCCTGTATTCTCTTATAACAAAGAAAAGAATAGCCATAATCACACATACATAAATGGTATATGCCCACCAAGTTGCATAGAAAGGCGGTGTAATTGTTATCCTCAGCGACCTGATAACTTCGGGAAAGTTCTTCAACCTAATCTCGAAAATATAATTATCGGGAGAGATATTTGTATAAGTAATATCGTTACCCGAACGGTTTTCGCTCCACTCATCATTATAACCAATCAACCGATATTCCACTTCGCCCCCACCGGTATGCAGAAAGTTATCTGTGGAAAAACCAATAGAAAAGACATTCTGTGAATAATTCAAATTGATCCGGTCAGTATAGGCAAAAGATTTATTCAAGATACCGGTTGGATCGCCGGTTGTTATCTGTCTGTTGTTCACATAAAGATGAGCCAATTCCAAATCGTATATTTTCGGAGGATAATGCAAGCTGCTTTCACGAATTGCAATCATTCCGGTAGTTCCTCCCATATAAATATTATGATTACAGGATACGTGAAGGGATTTTCGATTCACAAGAGTCAGTGGAAACCCTGTATTAGAATTAAAGTTTATAATCTTCCCGTCTTTCTTGTCCAGCATTGACAATCCATGACCGGTACCAATCAGCAAATTACCTGAAGGTGTTTCACCTAACACCCTTATATTTTCTCCGGACAACACATTCTCCGGTGTATGCAAATGAAACAAGCCATCCTCCTTATCCAACAAGAAAAGTCCGTTACCATGCGTTCCTACCCAAATATCTCCGGACTTATCTTCATAAATCACATTGACAAGTTCTTTTTGGGATCTGACTTTCTTTCTCAAGTTTATTTTATAAGTTTCAAACCGATGTTCATCAAGTATATAGGCAATACAACCCTCATCGGAGGCAAACCATAGTCTATTTTTTGAATCAAGCAGCAAGGTATTATAATTATGTGTGAACAGTTCCTTCTCATGAAACAAAATCTCAGATTTCAACGTTTGTTTGTCCAAACTGACCACTGCCAACGTAGTACCAATATATAATTTTCGAGGTGTATCGGCCAATGCAAAAAGAGCTTCTCCTATCTTGCCTTCTTCGGATGACTCAAGATTATATATATCATTTCGATAGTTGTCAAGATGAAAACAATTTATCTTATTAGTAAAATCGGCAGCAATCCACAAACAATTATTAGCCTCATCGAAAACAATATCTTTCAAATAATCGGTACTGAAATGATAACCTGTACGTAAATTAAAATGCTTGAATCTTTCTTGTTCCGGTTGATATAAGTTCAATCCACCACCCTCCGTACAAATCCATATATTTCCGGCTTTATCTTCTGCCATAGCGCCCACAACCGGAAAGGACAATCCGGTATCTGAAGCATGGAAATGGGTAAAATGCTGATATTCCGGAGAGAAGAAATTCACTCCGCCCCAATAAGTACCTACCCAAACAGTTCCCTGCTTATCCGTATAAAGAGAAGTTACGGAACGGTTGGACATAGCACCTACCCGATTCGGATCTGCCTGATAATGGAATATCTTACCGGAAGCCACTTCTATCTTACTGAGACCACTTCTATATCCTATCCATATATTTCCTTCCAAATCCTGGCACAGAGCTCTTGCCATATCATTCCGGACTTTGTAAATGCTCTTATTGTCATATTCGTATCGGTGTATCATGTTACCTTCCGGAGAAAAGCAGAAAACTCCATGCTCTTGAGAACCAACCCAAATATTCCGATCATTCCCCCTAATCAGTTTCATCACTTTTATCCCAGGTAAATGCAAAGATGCTCCGCCATAAATATCCACACATATTACCCCACCGTCTTTCAATGCAATCCACAAAGTCCCTTCTACCCCCTCTACCATAGTTGTTCCTGTATCCGGCAGTTCTAAATCTTTATACATTTGTATCAGACAATGAGAAACTTTATCATACAAGAGTAGCTTTCCTTTTTCTACAATCCACACTCCGCGTTTTCCTTTAGCTATAATAGAAGGTGAGGAAACCGGAAGCAAATAATACTTTTCCGTTTCAAGATCAAATTGAAAAAGTCCGGTAGAAGTCAACAGGAAAAGGCTTCCTTGACCATCCTCTATCATTTGAGTAACATATAAGTTACCGTAACTGATAGAGTCGTTATGGAAATGGTTGAAAACCTTGATATGATTACCATCATAACAATTCAGACCATCCAAGGTAGCAATCCATATACGTGACTTCTCGTCCTGACAAATATCACTGACGGTTATTTGTGATAATCCGTTTTCTACTCCCAATGTCTTGAACTTATACTCCTGAGACTTTAGAGGAAATAAAAAACAAAACAGAAATATCAGAACAAAAAAACAGTATATATATTGCCCTTGTTTGTTCATATACTAAAACATATATTATATAATGAATATTTACCCAACCGCAAAAATAGCCTTTTTTTATGAAATAGTTCTATTCTTCCCTCCCGAATGAACGGTATTCCAATGGAGTAAGCCCCGTCCGTTTTTTGAAGAATGAAAAGAAGTACTCAGTAGATTGGAAACCTAAGAAGAAAGAAATCTCTTTTACTGACTGAGAAGTACCTACCAACAATTGCTTTGCCTTACGGAGTTTCAACTCTTGAAAATATTTGGCCGGTGCATAACCGGTATATTCCTTAAATACCCTGCGGAACCATGAATAACTGATATTCAGCCGCATCGCCAGTTCTTCCGGATCAACATTGCCCGAAACATTCTCGTTCATTATAATCTTTGCCTGCTCTATCTTCTGGTCAACATCGCTCATCTCAAAGACCTTGTTTTTAGAGATAGAAAGAATCATCCCGATTATATGCAACACAATGCCGGAAAGATACTGTTGTGCGGAAATCTTGTCCGCTTCGGCCACCGCAAGAGCACGGGAGAACAAAGACACCAATTCCTCATTGATTCCCACCTCCAATATTTGCTGTTCTTGGGATAAAAAAGAATTAGCCACAATCGCATCTATTGCCGGACCTTCAAATCCGATATAGTATTCCGTCCAACCGGTCTGCCGCAACGGGCGATACGTATGCCACTGTCCGGGAAACAACACCATCAACCTTCCTTTACAAACCTGCTTTTCCGGAGTAGAATCGGATGAGAACAGACCGCGTCCTTTAGTAATATAAACTAGCTGATATTCACGAAGCACCCTGCCTTTTTCCGCATTAAAAAAATAGCCGGAAGGATGCTCTTTCAACGGGTAAGGAGAATCGGGCGGGATAGACTGATAGCCGACTGTATTCACCCATAAACCGAACTTACGGTCCATGTCATTTACTATTAAATACTTGAATTCAAGCCCTAAACTTGTATCATCGGTCATGCCCATATCCTTACATACGATTTCTTTAATGTTTTCCACAGCAGACAAATGTACAAAAAAAGAGTGCATCGTATACAACCGACACACTCTTTTTTTAATCAATCCATGTGGAAGACCTCCGGCAAAGGGATCGTAACCGGCGAATTATCCTCATTTACCTCCATGATATCCGCCATATAATCCCACCATTTCTGCACGATCGGATTGGCTCCCATATCTTGCGAGGACTCTTCTCCTCTTGTTTTCTGACAGGCGAAAAGAATATTTGTATCTTTATCCCAATAGATAGAATAATCATATACTCCACCATCGGACAACATTTTTTTCAGCTCCGGCCAAATGGCTGCGTGCCTTTTCTCATATTCTTTCTCGAACCCGGGTTTCAAGAACATCTTAAAAGCTTCCCGTTTCATACGCTTTTTCCTATCAATCAAAATGCTTTGTGATACAGAGCCTCAATATCCGCTACTGAAGTCGGACGAGGATTACCACCCGTACAAACATCATTGAAAGCCGCTACCGCCAAAGCAGGAATATCTTCTTCCTTCACATTAATTTCATGCAACTTCTGCGGGATACCGATACTCAACGAAAGCGCCTTCACTGCTTCTATTGCCGCTTTCACTCCTTCTGCCTCACTCATTCCGGTAGTATCTACCCCCATTGCTTTCGCAATATGAATATATTTCGGAGCCGCCGGAGATTCAGCATTGTATTCCATCACGTAGGGTAACAGCAAAGCATTTGCCACTCCGTGAGGCGTATCATAGAAAGCTCCCAACGGGTGAGCCATCGAGTGAACAATTCCCAGACCGACATTCGAGAATCCCATACCGGCGATATATTGCGCCTGCGACATTGCTTCGCGGGCCGCCACATCCTTGCCGTTATCCACAGCCGCCTTCAAATTCTGTGCAATCATTTCAATCGCCTTCAATTCAAACATATCACTCATAGCCCAAGCACCCGGAGTAATATAACTTTCGATGGCATGAGTCAAGGCATCCATTCCCGTCGCTGCAGTCAGCCCCTTCGGCATGGAGTACATCAACTCAGGATCTACGATAGCCACAGCAGGAATATCGTTCGGGTCTACACACACCATCTTCTTACGTGCATCTTCATCGATAATCACATAATTGATAGTAACTTCGGCAGCCGTTCCGGCAGTAGTAGGCAGTGCGAAAGTAGGTACCGCTTTATGCTTGGTATCAGCCACACCCTCCAAAGACTTCACATCGGCAAAATCCGGGTTATTCACAACGATACCGATTCCCTTAGCAGTGTCAATAGAAGATCCACCGCCCAAAGCAACGATAAAGTCTGCACCGGAAGCTTTGTAAGCAGCCACTCCGTTCTGTACATTAGCAATAGTAGGATTGGCTTTTACATCACTATAAAGTTCGTAAGGTATCTGATTGTCGTCAAACACTTTAATGATTTCGGCAGCCACACCAAACTTGATCAGATCCTTATCCGTTACAAAAAAAGCTTTCTTAAAGCCACGTCTGGCAGCTTCTACAGCAATTACACTCCGGCAGCCTGCACCGAAGTAAGAAGTTTCATTTAAAATAATGCGATTCATGGTTGTTTATTGGTTTATTTTATTTAGGAAGATTGAAAGCAACAGTCATTTCCTTCATCTGTTCCTGACTCATACCATCCGGTTCGAAGCCCATATTCTTGGCTGCAATATAGATCAAAGCAGATTTATTCAACACATCAATCTGGTCGAATGCCTGCATCGCATCGCAATCTACTGCAAATACGCCATGTTTTTCCCACATCACAACGTCGTAATCCTGCAACTCCTTAATGGTAGCTTCCGCCAGTTCTACAGAACTAGGCAATTTATAAGGAATGATACCCAAGCCACGCGGGCAGAATGCCTTTGTTTCGGGAATCATGCTCCACAACATATTGGTAGCCACATCTTTTTCCAGGAACTTCTTACAGTGTGTCAGGGCAATCAACTCAATCGGGTGCGTATGCACAGATGCTTTATAAGGAGAGTTTTTGCTCAACAGGTCATTGTGCACACTCAGGTGAGAAGGCAATTCCGATGTCGGAGCCACCGCCTCATCAGCGATAATCACATAGCTGGCACAGTCATCCAGAATACGGATAACCGAACCATTCTCCATCGGCCAGCGAGCTAAATCACGCATACGCTTATTAGTTCCCTTGCAGTAGAAATAACATCCTTTCAGATAAGGAAGAGTCACACCGATAGATTTTACTTCGCTGATCGGTTTCATCTGACGGATTTCATCGTCTACAAACTCTGTGATATTAATAGTGATATTACCACCATTACGTTCAGCCCATCCTTTCTGCCACAAGTAGCCGGCAACTTCAGCCACCTTATTTACCTCTTTGGCAAGTGCCGGACGATTCTCTAAAATTGATTTCATTATATATATTTTTTAATTGTATACGGATTACATAGATTTCGCCGTAAGTTATAAAAAAACTGCGTAATCTCTGTAATCCGTACCTATAAATTTTAAAACAAATTTGGGAACACTAATGAGAAGATAAGTACTATCAGACCAGCTATCAGCACAGTTATAGTCTTATTTGATACTCCTTTCCATTCCTTCAAAATGATTCCCCAAACATTACTGAAAGTTACATTCAATGCCATCAGTATACACCAGGAAAAAGCCAACAACACAGGACTTTCTGTCAAGAAACTTTTACCCATTTCCAATCCGAAGAATTGCATATACCACAACACACCTGCCAAGGCGCAGAACACCAGATTATTGCCCCACACTTTTCCTTTGGCATAGTCACCCATTGACTTATTAGCCACATTCTGTTGCAGACAATAAGCGGCATTCGTCAGAAATCCGCCAAGAGTAACCAGGAAGATTACCGGAAGACCGGCATAAAGCCCTTCCACTCCACCGGCTAGAGCCGCATTCTTGATAGGAGTTCCCGCATCCAACCCCAAGGCAAAGCAAGCGCTCATGACACCGGCAAGAAGGGCAACCAACAACCCTTTTGTCAGCGCAAAGTCTTTTACGGCAGCACGTTTTTCTTCTTCACTCATGTTTTGTGCACGCAAGCTACCGGCATAGCCGATAATAGCGATACCCGCCAATGTGATGCAAACACCCAACAACAGAATCAACCCGTTACCTTCAAACAAATTCGTGCCTGCAAAAAGAGCCGGAAGAAGAGTTCCGAAACCGGCACAAGTACCCAACGAGATACTCTGCCCTAGCGCAACCCCTAGATAACGCATGGAAAGTCCGAAAGTCAATCCTCCTACTCCCCACAATATACCATAAAAGATGCTCATACCGGCACCTCCCGCTCCCCACAAGTCGAGCAGACTGCCTCCTTGCGGTACGCCCAGCAGTGAACCCAAGAATGGGAACACCAACCAGGCAAATACACCTTGTATCAACCAGAAGCTTTCCCAGCTCCACTCCTTTACCTTTTTAATAGGTACATATGAACTGGACTGGCAAAAGCTACCGATGGCTATAATCAACAAGCCGATTAAAATATCCATAACTTATCGTTTAGAAGTTACTTCGGCTTCGTACTTTTCGATTTCTGCGATGAAATCTTCACCTACAGGAACATTGTTCTTCAAGCAGAACATATCCCAAACTGCATTCCAAGGCAACGCTTTTTCTTCTTCAAGCAAAGCCAGACGCTGGAATCCCTGTCCGTTTGCTTCGTATTCACGCAATTTCGCAATCGGTTCGAGCAAAGCGCGGGTCATACATTTCTGTGCGGCACGGCTGCCGATCACGTATGCACCGATACGGTTAATGGAAGCGTCGAAATAGTCAAGACCATAATGTACACGATCCAAAGCACCACAACGAACGATTTCGCTGAACAGTTCCATAGTCGGATCATCCATGATAGTAACGTGGTCTGAATCCCAACGAACCGGGCGGCTTACGTGCAACATCAATTCGGGAACATAAAGCAACAATGAAGATACTTTATCAGCTACGCTTTCTGTCGGGTGGAAGTGACCGGTATCCAAAGTGATCATCTTATTGCGAGAAGCACCGTAACCGATATAGAAATCGTTGGAACCTACCGTATAGCTTTCCAGACCGATACCGAACACCTTAGATTCGATGCAATCCTTCATATTCTTATATTCTGTAGCGAAGATCTGATCCAAAGAATCTTTCAGCAACGCACGATACTTCATACGGTTTACAGTGATATCCTTGCTTCCGTCATGTACCCAAAGGTTCATAATACACGGATCACCCTGTGCCTTACCCATTTCCTCCGCAACAGCACGACAGCGTTTGGTATGTTCAATCCAGAACTGGCGGATCCCTTCATCAGGGTTGGAGAGTGACAAATCGCCCGATTTCGGATGAGAGAAAGAAGTAGAGTTGAAGTCAAGCTTCATGTTATGTTCCTTACCCCATTCAATCCAACTCTTGAAGTGTTCCGGTTCTACCTGATCGCGGTCAACCACCTTGCCTTGGAAATCTCCGTATATCTCATGCAAGTTCAAGCGGTGAGTACCCGGAATATAAGAAGCGGCTTTCAAGATGTCGGCACGCAACTCATCAATGTTACGAGCTTTGCCCGGATAATTACCGGTTGCCTGGATACCTCCGGTCAATGAACCTGCCTGCACTTCAAATCCGGTCACATCATCAGCCTGCCAACAATGGAGTGACAGGTGAAAATCCTGCATAGTTTCCAATACTTTCTCGGTGTCTACACCTACTGCCGCATAACGTTCCGCAGCAATTTCATACGCTTTCTGAATCAGTTCTTCTTTTTTCATGATATTCTTTTATTAAAATGATTATTCTGTCGGTTATCTAATTAATTATCGAACACAATTTTTAAAGTGGATATAAGCCGCATCCCATGCTTCCGTATCCTGCGGCTGATAAGTTTTTAACGGAATAGAGCTATGGATCAACCGGCGCATACCGGCAACATCCGTTGCTTCACCTGCAGCCATAGCCTGAATCATCACGTTACCGATGGCTGTCGCCTCAGACGGTCCTGCCACCACAGGAATTCCGATAGCATTGGCCGTAAACTGGTTCAGCAAGTCATTCCGACTACCTCCGCCAATCACGTGCAATGTTTCTATAGGTCGTGGAGAGAGTGAACGCAGATTTTCCAAAACCTGACGATAACGCAAAGCCAGACTTTCAAAGATACAACGCACCACTTGTCCGCGTTTCTCCGGAACCGGTTGTCCGGTAGCCCGGCAATATTCAATAATGGCCTTTTCCATATCAGCAGGATTTGCAAAGCAATCATCATCCGGATTAATCAAACTACGGAACGGTTCACACGCATCCGCCTCACCGATCAATTCAGGATAACTTGTATCTCCCCAATTCAGACGGCAACGCTCCAACAACCACATTCCACAAATATTCTTCAACAGACGGATAGTGCCTTCCACACCGCCTTCATTGGTAAAGTTTAACGCCTCCGTTTCAGCATTAATCACCGGACTATCTGTCTCAACTCCCATCAGTGACCAAGTTCCGCTACTCAAATATGCAAAGTCACGGTCCAATGCCGGAACGGCAGCAACCGCAGAACCCGTATCGTGACCGGCTACTGCAATGACAGGGATTGCCTCCAGTCCTGTTATTTTTTGTACTTCTTCCGTCAATACCCCGACTTTCTCGCCCGGGAATACAAAACGGCCGAAATTCTTCTCGCTCAGTCCAACCGCTTTCAGCAACTCCGGTTCCAAACGCCGTGTCTGCGCATTCACCAGCTGTGCTGTCGAAGCAATCGTATATTCCGTCACCATTTCTCCGGTAAGCATATAACTCAACGCATCCGGCATAAACAGAATCTTATCTGCCGCCTCCAATGCACTGTCATGGTTACGGCGTAAAGTATCCAACTGAAAAAGTGAATTAAAATTCATTATCTGAATTCCCGTTTTACTGTAAACGTCACTACGGGATATACGTGAAAAAAGGGCTTCCGGTGCTCCCACCGTGTGCGGATCACGATACGCGTATGGCTGACGGAGCAGGTTTCCGTCTTTTCCGACACACACAAAATCCACCCCCCAAGTATCAATACCGATAGAGGCTATAGATTCACCGCGGCGGGCAACCAACTTCAGCCCGTCAATAATATGGCGATATAATGCATAAATATCCCAATAGAAATGTCCACCCACCTCAATCAGATGGTTAGGAAAACGATTAATCTCTTCCAGATTCAATCCGCCTTCAATGAAAGTTCCTAAGATTGTACGGCCGCTCGTTGCGCCCAGGTCGACTGCAAAAAAGTTCTGTTTCATGGTATTCTGTACTATATATTTAAGGTATCCATTTACCTACATGGCAAAGATAGGCGATTCCTTCCTCCTGTCCCTTACGCATTTTGATTGAAAGGGTATACATTTTGACACAAAACAACATCCCCGTTTCCTTCCGTTTAGCACTTTTTTCACTTTTATGCAAAAAAACTTTGGTTTTATGCATCTTTTCTCCGAAATATTGCATACTTTTGCGCCATTCTTAGAATAAATATACAATGAAGAAGAAAGCAAATCGGTTAGATGCCATCAAAATGATTATCTCAAGCAAGGAGCTCGGTTCGCAGGAAGAACTGCTGCAAGAGTTGAACCGCGAAGGCTACGAACTGACACAGGCCACCCTCTCCCGCGACTTGAAACAACTGAAAGTAGCCAAGGCTGCCAGTATGAACGGAAAGTATGTATATGTATTGCCCAACAACATCATGTATAAACGTTCCACCGACCAAAGCGCCGGTGAAATGTTGCGCAGCAACGGATTTATCTCTTTACATTTCTCCGGCAACATTGCCGTCATCCGTACCCGTCCCGGCTATGCAAGCAGCATGGCATACGACATTGACAACAATGAGTTCAGTGACATTCTGGGAACCATTGCCGGTGACGACACAATCATGTTAGTTTTGCGTGAAGGAGTTGCCCCAAGCAAGATACGCCAGCTTTTGGCAGTCGTCATCCCGAATATCGAATAATTATACCTATATTATATAATAAAGAAATGGACACTCAGCAAATAGATGTTATGGTAGCCGACGCCTCACACGAGGTTTACGTTGACACTATTTTGGACACTATCAGAAAGGCTGCCGCAGTACGCGGAACAGGAATCGCAGAACGTACCCACGAATACGTAGCGACAAAAATGAAAGAAGGAAAAGCGATTATCGCACTTTGTGGAGAGACATTTGCCGGATTTACCTACATCGAATCATGGGGAAATAAGCAATATGTAGCAACTTCCGGTCTGATCGTTCATCCGGATTTCCGTGGTTTGGGACTGGCAAAACGTATCAAACAGGCTTCTTTCCAACTGGCACGCCTCCGATGGCCGAAAGCGAAAATATTCAGTCTGACTTCCGGTGCGGCCGTAATGAAGATGAATACGGAACTGGGCTACGTTCCTGTCACTTTCAACGAGCTGACAGACGACGAAGCTTTCTGGAAAGGATGTGAAGGATGTATCAACCACGACATATTGGTTGCCAAGAACCGTAAGTTCTGTATCTGCACAGCCATGCTGTATGATCCGACAGACCCACGGAACATAAAAAAAGAACAAGAAAGAAATAACATTTAAAATATACACACTATGGAAGAAAAGAAGAAAAAAGTAGTGGTGGCATTCAGCGGCGGACTGGACACATCGTTCACCGTCATGTACCTCGCCAAAGAAAAAGGTTACGAAGTATATGCAGCTTGTGCCAATACAGGCGGTTTCAGCGCAGAACAACTAAAGACGAACGAAGAGAACGCCTACAAACTGGGAGCTGTGAAATATGTAACGCTGGACGTCACTCAGGAATACTACGAGAAGAGTCTGAAATACATGGTTTTCGGTAATGTACTGCGCAACGGCACTTACCCTATCTCAGTAAGTTCCGAACGTATCTTCCAGGCATTGGCAATTGCACGCTATGCCAATGAAATCGGTGCGGACGCCATCGCTCACGGTTCTACCGGAGCAGGTAACGACCAGATCCGTTTCGACATGACTTTCTTAGTGCTGGCACCGAACGTGGAGATTATCACATTAACCCGTGATATGGCATTGAGCCGCCAGGAGGAAATAGACTATCTGAACAAGCATGGTTTCAGCGCAGACTTCACCAAACTGAAATACTCTTATAACGTAGGCCTTTGGGGTACTTCCATTTGTGGCGGCGAGATTCTTGATTCCGCACAAGGACTGCCGGAATCGGCTTACTTGAAACACGTTCAGAAAGAAGGAAGCGAACAGCTCCGTCTGACTTTCGAGAAAGGCGAACTGAAGGCTGTCAACGACGAGAAGTTTGACGACCCGATCAAAGCTATCCAGAAAGTGGAAGAGATTGGCGCAGCTTACGGTATCGGCCGTGATATGCACGTAGGTGACACGATTATCGGTATCAAAGGCCGCGTAGGATTCGAAGCTGCCGCTCCGATGTTGATTATCGGCGCTCACCGTTTCCTCGAAAAATATACATTGAGCAAATGGCAACAATATTGGAAAGATCAGGTAGCCAACTGGTATGGTATGTTCCTGCACGAAAGCCAGTATTTGGAACCTGTCATGCGTGATATCGAAGCGATGTTGCAGGAAAGCCAACGCAACGTAAACGGTACGGCTATCCTCGAACTTCGTCCGCTTTCTTTCTCTACCGTAGGCGTAGAATCCGAAGATGACCTTGTTAAGACTAAATTCGGAGAATACGGTGAGATGCAGAGAGGCTGGACGGCTGAAGACGCCAAAGGCTTTATCAAAGTGACTTCTACTCCGTTGCGTGTTTACTATAATAACCATAAAGACGAAGAGATATGATTAAAGCAGGAATCATTGGTGGCGCAGGATATACAGCAGGCGAATTAATCCGTCTGCTACTCAACCATCCGGAAACCGAAATCGTATTTATCAACAGCAGCAGTAATGCCGGAAACAAAATTACCGACGTACATGAAGGATTGTACGGTGAGACAGATCTGAGATTCACCGATCAATTGCCTTTGGACGAAATCGATGTTCTCTTCTTCTGTACTGCCCACGGTGACACAAAGAAATTCATGGAAAGCCATAATATACCGGAAGACTTGAAGATTATCGACCTTTCCATGGATTATCGCATCAAAAGTGACGATCATGACTTCATCTACGGACTGCCGGAACTGAACCGCCGCGCCACCTGTACGGCGAAGCACGTAGCCAATCCCGGTTGTTTTGCAACCTGTATCCAGCTTGGCTTGCTTCCGCTTGCCAAGAATCTGATGTTGACAGACGACGTGATGGTAAATGCCATTACAGGAAGTACCGGAGCCGGCGTAAAACCGGGAGCTACCAGTCATTTCAGCTGGAGAAACAATAATATGAGTGTGTACAAAGCATTCGAACACCAGCACGTACCGGAAATCAAGCAGTCACTCAAGCAATTGCAGAACAGTTTCGATGCAGAGATTGATTTCATCCCGTACCGGGGCGACTTTCCACGCGGTATCTTTGCCACTCTGGTAGTAAAGACCAAAGTATCACAGGAAGAGATTGTCCGTATGTATGAAGAATATTATGCCAAAGACTCCTTTGTACACATCGTAGACAAGAATATTGACTTGAAACAAGTCGTCAATACTAATAAATGTCTGATACATCTGGAAAAGCATGGCGACAAGCTATTGATTATCTCTTGTATCGACAACTTGCTGAAAGGCGCCAGCGGACAAGCTGTTCATAACATGAACCTGATGTTCAATCTGGAAGAAACCGTAGGCCTACGTTTAAAGCCGAGTGCTTTTTAAAAATAACAGAATTATGAAATTATTCGACGTATATCCTTTATATAATATCAACATAGTCAAAGGGAAGGGTTGTCACGTTTGGGATGAAAACGGCACGGAATATCTGGACCTTTATGGAGGTCATGCCGTTATCTCCATCGGACACGCACATCCGCACTATGTAGAAATGGTCAGTAACCAAGTAGCAAACTTGGGTTTCTATTCAAACTCCGTCATCAACAAGCTGCAACAACAGGTAGCCGAACGATTGGGAAAAATCTCCGGCTACGAGGACTACAGTCTGTTTCTTATCAACAGTGGCGCGGAAGCCAATGAGAACGCTTTGAAATTGGCTTCGTTCCATAACGGACGTACCAAAATAGTTTCCTTCAACAAGGCGTTTCACGGCCGTACGTCTCTGGCGGTAGAAGCTACCAACAATCCGTCGATTATCGCACCTATCAACAATAACGGTCACGTGACCTATCTCCCTCTGAACGACATCGACGCGATGAAGCAAGAATTGTCAAAAGGAGATACCTGTGCCGTTATCATTGAAGGAATTCAGGGGGTAGGCGGTATCAAGATACCGACCACTGAATTTATGCAGGAACTCCGCAAAGCCTGCAGCGAAACTGGAACGATACTGATTCTCGACGAGATTCAGAGCGGATACGGACGTAGCGGTAAATTTTTCGCCCATCAATATTGTGACATCAAGCCGGATATCATCACTGTAGCCAAAGGAATCGGAAATGGTTTCCCGATGGCAGGCGTCTTAATCAGCCCGATGTTCAAACCTGTATACGGACAACTGGGAACGACTTTTGGCGGAAACCACCTCGCTTGTTCTGCGGCTCTTGCCGTAATGGACGTCATCGAACAGGAGAATCTCGTAGAGAATGCGGCTAAGGTTGGTAACTACCTGCTGCAAGAACTTAAGAAATTCCCGCAAATCAAAGAAGTGCGCGGATGCGGACTCATGATCGGACTCGAATTTGAAGAACCGATCAAAGAGCTGCGTAGCCGTCTCATTTATGACGAACATGTATTTACCGGCGCAAGCGGCACGAATGTACTTCGCTTGCTTCCCCCTCTCTGTCTCAGTATGGAGGAGGCCGACGAATTCCTCGCCCGGTTCAAAAAAGTACTCTAACCGTTCATATTGATTAATAAACAGCCAACGATAAAAAGCAGCCTACCTCAGAATTTTATTTCTTATCCGGGCTGCTTTTTGTTTTTTCGCAATTAACCGTTACCTTTGTCTGTAACAATTCATTAAAAACAAGCGTCGTATGAAAATAGCTATTATCGGTGCAGGCAACATGGGTGGCTCTATCGCCCGTGGTCTGGCAAAAGGAAGTCTGATAGAAGATTCGGACATTATCGTATCCAACCCCAGCGCCGGCAAGCTGGAACAGTTGAAGAAAGAATTTCCGAACATCTCTACAACTCACAATAACGCGGAAGCGGCAACGGGAGCGGACATCGTTATCCTCGCCGTAAAGCCTTGGTTTATGCAACCGGTAATGCGCGAGTTGAAGCTGAAGGGCAAGCAGATACTTATATCCGTAGCTGCAGGAATCAGTTTTGAAGAGCTGGCACATTATGTGGTAGTACCGGAAATGCCGATGTTCCGCCTCATCCCTAACACCGCCATCAGCGAACTGGAAAGTATGACACTCGTTGCCGCCCGCAATACAAATGACGAACAAGACAAGTTCATCCTCCGGCTATTCAGCGAGATGGGCACAGTCATGCTTATCCCCGAAGACAAAATAACAGCCGCTACGGCGTTGGCTTCCTGCGGTATCGCATACGTTCTGAAATACGTTCAGGCAGCCATGCAAGCGGGTATCGAAATGGGTATCCGTCCGAAAGACGCCATGACTATGGTGGCACAATCTCTGAAAGGAGCCGCCTCATTGATTCTGAATAATGACACTCATCCCAGCGTGGAAATCGACAAAGTGACTACTCCGGGAGGAATCACCATCAAAGGAATCAACGAGCTGGAACATAACGGTTTCACCTCCGCTATCATTAAAGCCATGAAGGCCAGCAAATAATGGCTGCTGCAAATCATTAATCACTAACAAACTAATCACTAAATAACATGAATGACCAGATCAAACAAATAGCAGAACGTCTCCGTGGATTGCGGGATGTGTTGGAATTGACCGCTGAGGACATCGCCCGCGACAGTGACATATCCGCCGAAGAATACCGGCTCGCAGAAACAGGCGACTACGACATCTCCGTCAGTATGCTGCAAAAGATAGCCCGCACTTATAACATAGCCCTTGATGCGCTGATGTTCGGTGAGGAACCCAAGATGAGCAGTTATTTCGTAACCCGTGCAGGCAAAGGTGTCAGTATAGAACGTACGAAAGCCTACAAATACCAGTCATTGGCTTCCGGATTCATGAACCGCACCGCCGATCCCTTCATCGTGACCGTTGAGCCGAAAGGTGATGACGAGCCGATTCATTACAACAAGCACAACGGACAAGAATTCAACCTTGTGATCGAAGGCCGTATGCTTATCAACATCGAAGGGAAAGAAATTATCCTTAATCAAGGAGACAGCATTTATTTTAACTCCAAACTTCCACATGGCATGAAAGCGCTCGACGGCAAAACGGTACGTTTTCTGGCTGTAATTATGTAACAATATCATGGTAGAAAGATTTTTAGCAAAGACTAACTTTGCCTCACAAGAGGATTTCATCAAGAACTTAAAAATAAACGTCCCGGAGAATTTCAACTTCGGTTATGACGTAGTGGATGCTTGGGCTGCCGAGCAACCCGACAAGAAAGCCCTGCTTTGGACAAACGACAAAGGCGAAAGCCGACAGTTCTCATTTGCCGACATGAAACGTTATACGGATATGACGGCTTCTTATTTCCAAAGTCTGGGAATCGGACGCGGGGATATGGTAATGCTGATTTTAAAACGTCGCTATGAGTTCTGGTATAGCATTATCGCACTTCATAAACTGGGAGCGACCGTCATTCCCGCCACTCACCTGCTGACAAAGAAAGATATAGTCTACCGTTGCAACGCCGCCGATATCAAAATGATTGTGGCTGCCGGCGAAGGAGTGATTCTCCAACATATCAAGGAGGCTATGCCCGACTGTCCCACTGTGGAGAAGCTGGTCAGCGTCGGTCCTGAGATTCCCGAAGGTTTCGAAGATTTCCATCAGGGAATTGAGAATGCCGCTCCGTTCGTACGTCCACGCCATGCCAATACCAATGATGACATCTCACTGATGTATTTTACTTCCGGCACGACCGGCGAGCCCAAAATGGTAGCACATGACTTTACCTATCCGTTGGGACATATCGTAACCGGTAGTTTCTGGCACAATCTGAATGAGGAAAGCCTCCATCTTACCATCGCCGATACCGGTTGGGGAAAAGCTGTTTGGGGAAAGCTCTACGGACAATGGATTGCCGGAGCGAATATCTTCGTTTATGACCACGAGAAATTTACTCCCGGAGATATCCTGCAAAAGATACACGACTATCATGTCACTTCACTTTGCGCACCTCCCACCATTTTCCGCTTCCTGATTCATGAAGACCTGACGAAATACGACTTGTCCTCACTCAAATATTGCACCATTGCAGGCGAAGCATTGAATCCGGCCGTATTCGATACCTTCAAAAAATTGACTGGTATCAAACTAATGGAAGGTTTCGGGCAGACTGAAACAACACTGACCGTCGCCACGATGCCATGGATGGAACCGAAACCGGGAAGCATGGGACTGCCGAATCCTCAATATGACGTTGACCTGATAGACCACGAAGGTCGTTCCGTTGAAGCCGGAGAACAAGGGCAAATCGTAATCCGCACCAGCAAAGGTAAACCCATCGGTCTCTTCAAAGAGTACTATCGTGATGCGGAACGTACTCGCGAAGCTTGGCATGACGGTATTTACTACACCGGTGACGTTGCCTGGAAAGATGAAGACGGTTATCTCTGGTTTGTAGGCCGTGCGGACGATGTTATCAAAAGTTCCGGTTATCGTATCGGCCCGTTCGAAGTAGAAAGCGCTTTGATGACGCATCCGGCAGTCATTGAATGTGCTATCACCGGTGTACCGGACGAGATTCGCGGACAGGTAGTAAAAGCTACGATTGTTCTTTCGAAAGACTACAAAGCCCGTGCAGGTGAAGAACTGATTAAGGAATTGCAGAATCATGTAAAAAAAGTGACCGCTCCTTATAAGTATCCGCGTGTGATTGAATTTGTCGATGAACTTCCGAAGACAATCAGCGGTAAGATTCGTCGCGTAGAAATTCGTAAGAATGATGAGAAATAGGTAAAAAAGCCCTATTCATCGATAAAATCCTCCTTCAACTGTCTTTAGGCAAGTGAAGGAGGATTTCTTTTGTGAACAATGATACAAACTGACCAATTTATATAAATTCTGATTCAATGAATCATTTGTATACCATATATGAAACAAAATTACACTTCTATTTTATTTTTCTGACTTATCTTTGCCGCAGTAAAATCAAGCACAACGCACTATTATATTATTAAAGATTATGATTACAAGTAGAAAGGTTTCATTAGGTTTTAGGTTTACATATTAATTTGAAGGTTTTTATTGTCAGCTGACGTTTTTTCTTGAATAGCGCAATGATTATCAACCGCTTACCTGCTGACAATAAGCCCTGACAATAGGCTGACAATAAGAAGCTAGAACTTCTATTGTCAGCCTATTCATTTATACTAATGCACCGACATTGCCAACTTGTCACGGCCGTGGCGAGATCTTCCCACATCCGTGGTAGGAACTCATCACAGACGTGGAGAGATCTCACCACGGCCGTGACAAACTAAAGACACCGATACCTTAGCGGAACTATATCGGCACACAAATGGAAATACATCCGTGTGATAGTGGAAATATATCCGCTTCTTATCCTCCAAAAGCTTATTCTTTATCATGATAAAAGCCAAATAGCTTGTTTTACAAGTACCTTATCCGTACCTTTGAAACCTATAAACAAACACTTACAACTCTATAAAATTTAAGATAAATAGAAATGAAAATTACACAAATCAGGGAAAATGGAGATACGGAAGCATTAAGTGTGGTAAACATCGACCTGTTGATAGAGAAAATGAAAAGAGAGACCAAGCTCCGCCCGGTATCCGAACTACGCCAAGCCCTGCATTTTGTTCTACCCGACGAACCTTGTTCACTCACTGGCAAATTGCCGCGAGTGATTCCTGCCGCAGCTTTCGGACGAGTGAACGGAGTGAGACAAATGAAAACCTACAATGGGATTGTAGAACTGACCGTCGGTCCGTTAGCCGGTAAAACAGAAGTGGAGATTGTGAAGCAAAAGGCTGCCGAACTTCCTCAGACAATGCTGACTTTCATGGGAGCAAGCGGCAAAAGTGTCAAGATATGGACTTGCTTCACCCGACCGGACGGCACTTTGCCGCAAACAGCGGAAGAAGCCGAAGTGTTTCAGGCACATGCCTATCGCCTAGCCATCAAATGTTATCAGCCTCAACTTCCTTTCAATATCCTGCTAAAAGAGCCGAAACTGGAACAGTTCTCACGTCTTAGCTATGATCCGGACTTGATTTATCGTTCCACCCCTGTTCCTTTCTATCTTTCACAGCCTATCGGTATGCCCGGCGAGATGACTTATCATGAGAAATCGAGCACAGAAGTATCGCCATTGAATCGTGCCCTGCCGGGATATGACACGGAGGATACAGTGGCACTGCTTTATGAAGCGGCATTGCGAAAGACCTTTGAAGAAATGGACCAAGCCTGGCATCGGGATGATGATTTGCAAATATTAATAGTCCCGCTTGCCGAGAACTGCTACTACTCAGGCATTCCGGAAGAGGAGGCAACCAGACGCACCATCATCCGTTATAACAAAAGAAAGAATCCAATGCTGGTACGTGAAATGATAAGAAACGTATATAAGGAATGTAAGGGAGTGCCGAAAAGCAACTGTCTGACCAAAGAGCAACGCCTTAGCCTGCAAATGGATGAATTTATGAACCGTCGTTATGAGTTCCGTTACAATACGCAAATCGGGGAGGTGGAATACCGGGAGCGTTTCTCGTTCCGGTTCTATTTCCATCCCATCGACAAACGGGCACAAAACAGCATTATGCTGGATGCGCAATCCGAAGGAATCGGAGTATGGGACAGGGACATAGACCGTTACTTGCACTCCAACCGTGTGCCTATCTATAATCCGCTGGAGGAGTTTCTGTTTCACCTGCCACATTGGGATGGAAAAGACCGTATCCATGCGTTAGCCAACAGGGTTCCCTGCAATAATCCGCATTGGGAATTACTTTTTCATCGCTGGTTCCTTAATATGGTTTCGCATTGGAGGGGAGTAAATAAAATGTATGCCAATAGTACATCGCCTATATTAGTGGGAGCACAAGGAACTCATAAATCTACTTTTTGCCGTGAAATGATTCCTCCTGCACTCCGGGCTTACTATACGGACAGTATTGATTTCAGCCAGAAACGGGATGCGGAACTGTATCTGAATCGTTTTGCGCTCATCAACATTGATGAGTTCGATCAGATTACGCTGACCCAACAGGGGTTTCTGAAACATATTCTCCAAAAACCGGTGGTTAACCTTCGAAAACCACATGGCCGCTCGGTGCTTGAATTACAACGGTATGCTTCATTTATCGGTACAAGCAATCAGAAGGATTTGCTGACCGACCCTTCGGGGAGCCGTCGCTTTATCTGTATTGAAGTGACAGGAAACATCGACACTACACAGCCGATAGATTATGAACAACTTTACGCGCAAGCCATGCACGAAATTTCTCATGGTGAGCGTTATTGGTTTAATAGTGAAGACGAGCAGATTATGACCGAGAACAACCGTGAGTTTGAACAAACACCGGCTATGATCCAACTGTTTTATCAATACTTTAGAGCTCCACAAGAGGGAGAGGAAGGAGAATTCTTTACTCCGGTAGAAATACTGAATTACTTGAAGAAGAAAAGCGGCATTTCATTGTCCGACAACAAAGTATATCATTTCGGGAGAATGCTTCAAAAGTGCGGAATTGCCTCGAAACATACTTATAAAGGTACTGTCTATCAGGTAGTAAAGATATTATAAGATACAAAAACAAGGCTGACAATAGAAGTTGATATCTTTTATTGTCAGCCTGTTTTCAGTGGCTATTGTCAGACAGTAGCTACCTGATATTCATCCGTTTAGATATTATATTGACAAATTGACAATAAAACAGGTGCAAATCACTGTGAGATCTAAATTTGATATTTTTGTTTCATAGATGAATAGAGAGTATCTCCTATTTTATCTCCACTTTCGTCTGTAATCTGATGTCATAAGAAGCAGCACCGATCATTACTTGGAAAGTTCCCGGTTCTACCACCCTTTTCAAATTCCGATCGACAAGTGCAAAATCCTCTTCGGACAAAATAAACTTCACTTCCTGTTCTTCTCCACACTTCAAAAAGAGGCGTGCAAAGTGTTTCAATTGCTTCAACGGTTGCACTACTGAAGCATATTCATCTCTCAAATAAAGTTGAACAACTTCTTCACCATCGTACTTTCCAGTGTTCCGGATTTTGCATGAAACTTCGAAAGAGTGTGGTGTCAGAGCTGACAGATATAAATCTGAATATTCAAAAGTGGTATAGCTCAAGCCATATCCGAAAGAATAAAGCGGAGAAGCAGACATTTCTACATAGTCATGGCTTTGGGGAGCTTTCTTATTATAGTATACCGGAACCTGTCCGACGGAACGGGGCACAGAGAATGGTAATCGTCCTGCCGGATTAAATTCACCGAATAAAACATCAGCAATGGCATTCCCCCCTTCTTGTCCCGGGTAATAGGCCGTCAGCAGTGCATCTGCATTTTCTGATGCCCAGTTTTTATCCAAAGGACGCCCTTCAATGTAAACTACTATTAATGGTTTTCCGGTAGCTTTCAAGGCTTTGAGTAATTCCTGTTGTTTTCCTAATAAAGAAAGCGTTGCACGGTCGAAGCCTTCACCACATTCCATATCGCTGATTGTCTTTTCATCAGCAATGGCCGCACCTGTTTCTTTATAACTGGTTTTGAAATCACGGGCACTGGAGCCTCCTACCACAGCAATAACGACTTCGGAACGCTGGGCGGCTGCAACGGCTTGTTCAATATCAGACGTCACGGTATCACGAATGGAACAGCCTTTCACATATTCCACCTGTGAGGAAGAAAGTTTTGCTCTGATTCCATCCAATACGGTCTTTACATTTTCTTCTTCCTGCGGAGCGGTGTAATCTCCTAACATATTATAGCGGTTATCGGCATTAGGTCCGATCAGTGCAACTTTCATACTCCTGTCTAATGGAAGCAGCGAGTGTTCATTTTTCAATAAGGTGATCGAAGCTTGTGCCACTTGGCGTGCCAGAGTAACGTATTCTTTGCTACGAACTTCTTTCTTCGCTTTTCCGGGATCCACATAAGGATTTTCAAACAATCCCATTTCGAATTTTAATCGAAGTACACGACTCACGGCTGCATCAAGGATTTCTTTACTTATTTCCTTCCGGTTCACCGCATCCATAAGATTCATATAGGCATCGCCTCCGAGATCAATATCGACTCCGGCAGATAAGGCCATTACAGCCGCCTCTTTCATTGTAGAAGCAACAAAATGGTTTTGATGAATGCCTTCGATGCTGTATAGATCGGAAACGACAAACCCTTTAAACTTCCATTCATCCCGTAGAAGTTCGGTCAGGAGATAATGATTGGCTGTACAAGGAATACCGTCCATCGAATTATACGAAGTCATTACGGATAATGCTCCGGCATTGATAGCTTGTCTAAATGGTGGCAGAAAGTTTTCATGCAGTTCACGCATACCTGCAAAAGAGGGATTCCCGTTCTGTCCGCTTTCCGAGATACCGTAAGCGAGGAAGTGTTTGAGGGTAGCCAGCGTGCTGTATGGACGTGACAAATCTCCACCACCTAATCCTGCCACCATCGCTTTTCCTATTTCACCCGTCAATACAGGGTCTTCACCAAAAGTTTCTTCCACGCGAGACCAACGGGGATCACGGGCCAAATCGAGCACAGGTCCATAGCTGATATGTCCACCTTGAAGACGTATCTCTTTGCCGATTGCTTTGCCTACCTCATTTATCAGTTGGGGTGACCAAGTTGCAGCCATCCCGATTCCGGTAGGAAAAACGGTTGTACCAATCGCCATGTGGCCGTGCGGCGCTTCTTCTGCCAGAAATAAGGGGATCCCCAAACGGGTATTCTCCATCACATACTTTTGCAAGGCATTTCCTGCCTTTGCAGCCAATGCGGGATTCAGCCCGGTTGCTAATGTTTTCTTTGTCCACGGATCGGCACGATAGGTTGCCCATAGCATTCCGGCATTTCTGTCTTTTATAAGTTGTTTGAATTTATCAGAAGGGAGCACATCGTTGCCTTTGATTTTATACATCTCCCAACCTAAAGGACAAAGGAGTTGACCGACTTTCTCTTCTAATGTCATACGGGATAGTAAATCCGCAACTCTTGTTTCTACGGGTAAAGTCGGATTTTTATAGGGAAAGCCGCGTGATTGTTGAGCAAATAACACTATAAATGTGTTTAGTACTACCACAAGAAAAGACAAATATGTTTTTATCATAGTGAGTATGTTTTTAGAAAAAGAGGCATCCCTATTCCACTACGCAAAACAGGATGCCTCTTTCAGTAAATATTCAAATCTAATTATCCCTTATTTTAGAACGGGCATTTTTGATTGTCTACATAAGTGATATCACCGTACGGTTTGGCATTGTGTCCATGGCCTGTCATATCGAGCACAGTACCGTCTTCCTGTGTTTCACCGTCGAAACGCCAGTAAGAGATTAAGCCTTCACTTGTCGGATCGACATAACAAATACCATCTTCAAGTTCGGCTGTAGTACGAGCCACATTCCATACACGACATTCACTGATATAACCGTCAAAAAAGCGTGCATAACCCGCAGAACGACCGATAGCAAATGTATCTTCCCATGTATGTCCATCATAAGCCATACTCAAGTTAATAGTACCACCATTTCTGGTTTCTACAAAGTGAATCTGTTCGCCATCCAAGTAAAGCCGCAGATATTGACCGTCATAAACTGCAGCAAAGTGCAACCAGTGCCCAGTTTCAAACTCTTTTTCCACCCAAGACTCGTAATGATCTTTCTTGTCCGGATGAGAAGCGGCACCAATAGAGCCTTTCACAAATTGTAATTTGTTAGTAGGATTACCCGCACCGTCGCCAAAACGGAAAAGGAAATTCTCTTCACAGCCACACAAGGAGCTAATACCATTTGCACTACTAGCAGAAGTCGGGAAGGAAACAGGGAGCACTTTCATCTCCAACGTCATTTGACCAAGTGCTTTTACCGGACTATCTTCCCCACCAAATGAAGGTATGTCGAAACAACCTTTTCGAGCCAGATAAGCAGCCTTGATGGTAATCACTTTAGTAAGCATCACATAAGCAGTACGCGAACTTTCCAGTACCTTTAAATCACCTCCTTCTACAGAAGTAATGGATACTGGCAAACAATAAGAAACTCCTTCCTGCAATTTATCAGAATTTGCACTCACCTTAATCTGTGAAGATTGCGATTTACCTGCATCAATAATAACTTCCGTACCTTCTACTGTATAGCTTCCTTCGGGCGGTAGTTGACAATTACGACCTGTAGACGCATTGAATTCATCAATTAGCCCGGGATTAGGCTGTAAGACAATCTTAACATCCGTATCAGTTTTAGTCGTTGATGTCACCGTGAGGCCTATACTCGACTGACCATCCACCAAAAAACGAACATTAGATGATGTTAATGTTCCCGTCACATAAAGTGCATCACCAAAATCCGGTCCTTCTTTGCAGCCTGTCATACAGAGCAGCAAAGCAAATAGAGATAATAATGTATATTTCTTCATAACGTTCTATAGATTATTTTGCATAAATATTGAAGTTACCACAGCTAAAGCTCGCACGCGACCAAGAACTTGAAGGCACTGTAATCCTAAGATATTGTGCCGTAACAGGAGCATAGAACACTTGAATGATATTCGTATTAGAAAGTATCCCTACCTCCTCCCAAGTTGTTCCGTCACCGCTAATCTCAATTTTACTACTCTTTGTCCAACTTGCATACGTATAATAACCATAATACGAATATGAAGCACTTATTCCATCAAAAGTGTATGACTTTCCAAAGTTTATAATAACAGGAAGTTCTTCTCCAGCAGCACTGGCACGGCCACTCCAATAATCATCACTTTCAGTGAACATAGCTTGAGCATCAGCACCGTCAGGAACAATCGCCGCCCATCCACTACGATCACTTACCAATGTACCTGTCACCAGTTCGTCAGCTGCATCATCATAAATATTATCAGTATCTTCCTCTACATTTACAATTACGTAAGTCGTAGACATCTTATCAACTATTTTACAATTTTCTCCTTCTACAGCCGTAATCCTAATAGGAATTAAATATCCATTTACGTCACGTAATTCATTGATAGCTTCATTTGTTGTAATATGTAATTCGTTAACTGACATCAATCCGCCTTGTTCGAATCTGATCTCTGTATTTTCCATCACCAATGAGGATACAGGAATTTCTGCATACTCTGTATTATTTTCTTCATTGTAGGCTGCTACCAATGAATTATCTACCTCAACCTTAGCTATAAAATTAGATGTCACTCTATGGTTACAATACAAAGGTAACGTAAGGTCTAAAGTACTAATACTTGATATCGGAGTATGGACAAATGTAAAAGTACCACTTTTATCTTGAAGATACACATGATTATATGGATCTCCTGGAAAGTCGTAGGTCTCTTCGTCACCGCATGCAGTAAAGTTCATGGTACAAAGAGCCAGCATACCTACATAAAATATGTTTTTTATATTCTTCATTTCTATTCTTTAATTAAAATGATTAATTAATGAATTGCAGGGTTTTGAATCTGAATGCATTCACGGAAACGTTTATACGGGTACGGATTATTTTCGTGTACATTGTAATCACGATGAATAAAGAATGCCCCAAAACCACCTTTTCTACCCGATGCCGGTTTATAACGAGCCTGATTATACATTGACTCCATCGTACCTTGCCAATTGTCACCCATATTACAGCAATAGACAACTTTCTCGTCCGGCCACGAACCGGCTCCAGTTCCACCGCTATAGGCCTGCAAGAAACAATAATTGCTATACGGAACAAGGCTGGCCATTTGTTCAGCACTGGTTTGGTCGATATTGAGCATTTTGTCACAGATACCTTCCTGCGAAGCAATTTCCTTACCGTAGCGTTCTTCAATAAGCTTCAAACGTTCTTCTTTAGTTATATCAGGATTCGGTCCCATATACTTTGCCATATGCTTATAAAAATACTCAAAGTTAGTACCGCTCAAAAAGTCCCCTTCCGGTTCATAGTCGGCATCAAATCCATCAAGATCATTCAAAAACACTTGATCGAGAAAATACTCGGCATACATCTCAAAAGAACGATTGAGTGCTGCTGTCCGTTCTTCACCATCCGGCATTGCTTTCGCCTCATTATATGCTTTCTTAAAATCATGATCGTCCGTTTCTGCATCAATACGTGTAATGGCTACCGCAAGCATTTTGGTTCCTTTCACTTTTTGTACAAAACGTATCTCTTCCCAAATATCAGTGTTTTCCTTTGCTGGAATACCTCCCCACATTGAACAAATATCAAGGCTGTCCGGCAGTCCCATAAAACGTACTCCCATTGAGTTCTGTGCTCCATATTGCGCAAACCATCCAAACGATATTTCATGGTCACTCGCTTTAAAGTCACGCAAATTCTGATAATATAAGTCACTGTAAGTATAAGGGTGCTGAATTGATTCTGACTCGATATCCGTATCACACGAGACCATCAGTCCCCCCATCCCTACTATAAGAGTCAATAAATAGTTGATTGTTCTCATATTCAGATTAATTGTTTATTATTAGACTTGTTGTTATCTCCTCACATCCCACCAAAGTCTTGTTCCAGCAATGTCACCGCCACCACCTAACAATGATACGGCTGCTTGCGTATTTTGGCTGTTATCGGAATATTCTGTTGTTGGGAACTTCAAGCGACTGATAAGTTCATTGCTCTTGACTTCATTCGTATAATTGTAAGAACTAATTCTTACAAAACCAGGATAGCCGGTACGACGCATTTCACTCCATGCCTCTTGTCCGTCTGGATAAAGAGCGAGCCATTTCTGAATCATAATACGTTCCAATTTGATTTCCTCACTCACGTCTTCTTCCCAGGCAATGCCTCTTTGAGAAAGAGAGCTGCTCACTGATGTTCCACGATTGGTCGTTGGATCGGTATATGTCTCTAATGGACGACTATCTTTATCAGCAATATAAGCATCTACCCCAGTGGCGCCTTTCGAGGAAAATGAAGTACGAATACCTTCTTCATAATATGTTTGTACTGTTTCCGAACCAAGGCCAAGTCTTAGTTTCGCTTCTGCGAGCAAAAAATAAGCTTCTGCCGCATCCATCCATTGCATATTGCTATTTTCATCAAAATTAAGCCCTGATGCCGCCTCCTTATAAGCATCTTTTGATATTCCGGTCAAACCATTTCTTACACCATGATAACCGCCATCCTTTACTGTCGGCCGGAAATATCTGGAAAGACGCGGATCATTATAACCATTCAAATAACAATCCATCGTGGCTCCCATACGCATATCATGAAAACTCTCACTCACTTCCCACAATGGATTAGTAAAGGTGAAAGAAGTCATTTGGTGAAGAATGGCTGAATCACTTGTAGAAGTCATCAAACCATAGCTATGCCCAATGGCAGCAGTAGCTTCTTCTGTAGCTTTTGTCTTATCCACAAAAGAAATACGCATAGCCAAACGAAGGCGAAGCGTGTTGGCAAACTTAATCCATTTGGCTACGTTACCACTATAGATATAGTCATACTGTTCCATATAGTTAGCAGAGTTGGCATTACTATATTCTGTCAACACTTTAATAGCATCTTCCAATTCATCAAAAAACTGATAGTATACATCCTTTTGGCTATCATAAGGCACCTGAATAGAAGTACCGAACTTACTATAAGGTATAGGGCCGTACATATCAGTAATACGACTCATTCCTAAAACCTTTACAATAGTAGCCATCGCTCTTGCCGGAGATGATTCGTCCGTCTTTTCGACAATAGACTTCCACGGCTGCATGACATTAGTATATGCATCATTGAAAGGAGCATTATACCAATCACGATAGAGAGCATAGTGGTCATTATGATAAGTGGTGTAGCTATATGTGTTTATATTGGCGATATAGCTGGCAAAGATATCACCGGTTAGCATCTCCGTGATCTGGTATCTTCCGCCCAAACCTACACCATCCGCACTTTTACCTACGATAAATACCCCTTTTACCATTTGAGTAAAGTATGCACCAGTATTCAGGTTGTCATACGTCATCTGCTCTGGTGTCACTTCATTAGGATTGATATTCCACTTTTCAAACTGATCGGTGCAAGAAGTGAAAAGTAAACTTCCTGTAAGGAATGCACCGCTAATAAATTTTGTATATTTCAAAATCTGTTTCATCTTCAAAGTTCTTTAGAAGTTAAGTTTAACAGAGAAACCAAGGTTACGCAAACTCGGCAACATGAAATAATCCATACCGCTGAAATGAGTTCCGGTACTCGCAGTCAACTCCGGATCATAAGGAGCCTTACAATAGAACATAAAAAGATTACGTCCGGTAAATGCTACATTCATGCCTTTGATCCAAGGTACAAGTTTTGTGACAGGAACATCATATCCCAAAGAAAGTTCCGCGAGACGAATGTTAGTAGCACTATACCCATACATAGAACCGGCACCTGTACCTACTGTCTGGTAATATTTTTGAGCAGCAGGAACCAAATAACCGTTAATCATCACACCACCGGCATCACGAGCATCAGCAGTAGCTTTCGATGTTCCATAAGAGTCCATCAAAGCTTGTGTCATAGATACACATACCCCGCCTACACGAGCATTAATCAAGAAGCCAAGTGTCAATCCGTTCCAACTGAAAGAGTTACGCCATCCCATTGTATATTTGGCTTGTGAATTTCCGGCATATATCCAACCATCTCCTCTTTCACCGGCATTTCCGTCAACAGATACCGTATTATTCACATAATCAACATCAATATATCCATGTTCATCAGTACGCAATGCAGTCACATAAAGGTCACCGACAGATCCACCCTCAAAAAGACGAGTTTTTACATTACCTACTCCGTCCAAATCTAACATATCTTGTTCTACCAACAAACCATCTTTTAATGTAGTAGGTTTCAAGAGCTTCTTAATCTTGTTGCGATTGATTGTATAAGTAAGAGTTGAATTCCATTCCACGGGACCTAGTGCCTGGTTAAGAGATAGACTTGCTTCAATACCTTTGTTATCTACCTGACCACCATTAATGTAAATAGAAGAATATCCCGAAGAAGAAGGTAATGAAGGATTAAACAGCTGATTGAAAGTTGATGTTTTATAAAGAGATACATTCAGTGCCAGCTTATCCCCCCAAAAACGTGACTGTAAACCAACTTCCCACGCTTTGGTACGCTCGGGTTTGATGTCCGAATTCGGATAAGTAGAAGTTGTACTAGGAGTCCCCGACTGATACGGATGGGTTTGGTATGCAATGTAACGTGTAGGAGCATTACCTACTTCACTGTAAGAACCTCGTAATTTCAAAAATGTCAATACATCACTCCTAATAGGAAGCAGGTCTGTAAGAATAGCAGACAAACCTACAGAAGGATATGCCACCGACTTTGTTTCAGTCCAAGCTAAAGCTGATGACCAGTCGATACGACCTGTCACATCAAGATAAAGTTTACTCTGCCAACCAAGTTGAGCAGTAGCAAAAATAGATTGCGTCTGATCGTGATAACCATCCTGATCGAATTCCGCATTCGACTGATTAAGATTCTTGAGTGTAAAGCTATTTGCTACAGAGTTAAGATCACCACCTACGCTATAATACTGGTAGTCAAGATCCTGAATACTTACACCGACTGTACCTGTCAAAGAAAAATCTCCAAAGTATTTATCAATATTCAACATCACATCACCATAAAGCTGGCGAGTTGAAGCATCTGCCTTATAATAGGCACCATACTTTTGTGCAAAAATAGCATCGGTAGAAGCCGAATATTTCTTCTCATAGATCGCAGAAGTATAGTCCATCTTGGCACGCGCACCGAGAGTGATTCCTTTGGCAATATCATAGCTCAGGCCACCACTAACAAGGAAACGATTTTTATGATTGATGAAATTATCACGGTTAGTAATCCAGTATGGATTCTGCATGCCAAGTCCCATATTACCCCAAGGCCAGTATTGTGTCTTGAAGCCACGACTTTCATCATACATTTCAAACAACTGATAGGTTTCAAGACTATAGCTCGGTGACATCAGATAAGTAGCAACAATCGGATTGAAGTATTGACCTTGAGAAACCATGTTCTGTTCACGAACATTCATATAAGCAGCACTAAGGTCAAGACGCAATTTATCATCCAGCATACTAGTCGTATTACGAATTGTGAAATTGTAACGGTCGAGTGTGTTGTTCTGTACGATTCCCTCCGCATTAGTGGCGGCCATAGAAAGGAAGGTCTGATTCTTCTCATTACCATTGCTAATGGTCAATGAATTTGTTTCATTCCAACCGGTTTGATAGAAGTCTAATGGATCGTAGGTACTGGGTTGAGCAAGTTTCTGCCCCCAGCTTTGAAGTGAACCACTAGTGGCTCCATACGTATTCTGAAACTCTGGAGTTACAAACGGATTGTAGAATGAAGTGTTATTGGCGTAGCTTACACGTAATTTATCTTTCGTACCTTTCTTCGTGGTAATCATAATGACACCATTTGCAGCCTCACTTCCATAAAGAGCAGATGCAGCGGCACCACTGAGTACCGACATACTTTCAATGTCCTCGGGATTAATCATAGAGGCACCATCACCCGACTGCCCCATACCAGTAAAATGATCCTTGGGTTGTGTCGTATCCAATGAAGGCATCGGAATACCATCAATCACGTATAGGGCATTGTTATTTCCAGAAAGAGATTTCGCTCCACGCATCACAACTTTAGCTCCACCGCCAATACCGGATGAGCTGGAATTGATAACAACACCTGCTATCTTACCGGACAAGCTGTTTACAAAGTTAGCATCCTTCACTCCTACTATTTCATCAGAAGATACTTCCTGCACATTATAAGAAAGTGCTTTCGCCTCTTTACGGATACCGAGAGCTGTAACAACAACCTCATTCAATTCTTGAGTCGCATCATCCAAGGTTACGTTCACGATATTCCCAGTCACAGGCACATCTTTAGATTGATAACCTACATAAGAAAACACAAGTACAGGAGACGTAGTCTGTGTAGTAAGTTTATAATTTCCGTCGATATCTGTAATGGTTCCGTTAGTGGTTCCTTTCTCCATAATAGAGACCCCAATCAGCGGTTCGCCATTCTTGTCTTTTACCGTACCTGCAACGGGTTTTGTTTTTTGTTGAGTTACTTTCGTTTCTTTAGCCGTCAGTACAATCTTATTATCCAATATTTTATATTCGACATTTGTACCTGCAAAGACCTGTTCCAACACCTGAAAAATATTCTTTTCGGAAGCTGAAACCGATACCCGGCGATTAAGGTTAAGATTCTTGCTATTTATAAAAAAGCTGAATCCAGATTCACGTTCAATCTTGTGCAGCACTTCTTCTATAGTACAATCGTTAACCCGTAAAGTGATAGAAGTTTTTTGCGCATATCCATCTGATGCATACGCTAGTCCGGCTGAACAAATAAGGAGTATAAATAGTAATTTCATAGCCAATGATATTTCCTTTAAGGTCCGCCTAAGAAGGTTTAATCCTCCAAGAAATTGGACGATACAATAATTTTGCATAAATTTGTAACGAGTTTAATTAGAAAATTGGTAGTTATACTTGTCGGGAAACAAGTAGGTTCACAATTACTGAAGCTCATACGGGAGGATACGGCCAATATCATCCCGTATTTTTTGGTTGCTAGGGATCTTTGTTTTTCATGGCAATAAGTTTTTGGGAATTAAGGTTTTTATCTTTTAGTACTAAATAAATATCTCTATCTTTATTTTCTCTTTACCGGCATCTGCGTTATTATTCAGATAACGCCAACGAACTTTCGAGGAGGCACTGATAAAGTTAAGTACCTGTTCCAGATTCCGGTTGGTAAATGTTCCGGAGAATGAGTCGTCACGAGGTACATTCTCCTGTATGACAAATTCGGCATTGTATCTATCTGCCAAGATATCCAGTGCATCCCGTAATGACGTTTGATGGAAAATGATTTTACCATCTTTCCATGAAAGTTCTCTCTCGCCGGAAGTCGTATAGAGCTCCGTCTTTCCATTATGAGAATAATAGACCAGCTTCTGTCCCGGAGCCATCACAATATACTGAGGTTGTTGACTGGCGTTGTTGAATTCGAAATTAACTTTCCCTTCAACTAAAGTAGTAACTACCTCATCTGCTTCTTTGTATGCCTTTACATTGAATTTTGTACCCAAAACTTTTATGGCAGACTGGTGAGCGGTAGAAACTATAAACTGTTTTTCCGGATTTTTCCGGACATCAAAATAGGCTTCTCCATCAAGTTCCACAGTACGTGTACGGGAAGAAAAATGGCTCGGGAAAGTCAATGTACTTTTTCCATTTACCCATACTGTAGTTCCGTCAGCAAGTGTCACCAATGTACGTTGTCCGGCTGGCACGTAAACTGTCTGCATTTCTATATCCTCTTTTTGGAGAATCTGTATCATTGCATAACTTAATCCGAAAGCTACGACAAACACTGCCACAATCCGCAAGATTCGTTGTGTAACAGGATGCAATGAAATTGTTTTTTTTGTCTTCTTTGAGAATGCGCCTGTATCTTGCCAGATGAATGCATCATAACTCTTACGAAGAGAAATGAATTCTTTAAGATTGGCTGCATCTGCATCAATCCATGCAGCAACGTCTTCCTTTTCCTTTTGGGATGCCTTGCCTGCAATATATTTTAATAGTAATTCCTGATCCATACAATAAATAATTTATGAGTAATGAGAATAGGGGTATTATTCCCCTTTCATTAAGAATACCACTCACTAAAGAGATTCCCTAGTAAGAAATGTGATTTTTTTTTGTTATTGCTTAAAAAAACAGCAAATAAGGAGGTCTTTTCCTTCTTTTCAGATGAAAAAGAAAAGGAATGGAGCATAATCTTTTAGATTATCACGCAGTATTTTAACTGCTCTGCCGATATGATATTCTACTCCTTTTACACTAATGCCCAGTTCTTCGGCTATTTCTTTATGGGATTTTCCATCCAGGCGATCGCGGATGAAAGCAGTACGAGTTTTTTCCGGCATACTCTCCAGTAATGCGTGCACTTTTGCCCGTAATTCTTCTGATAATATTTCCTTCGGGTCACAGGCTTCCAATGTTGATATACGAATTTCCAATTCACGCTGTCCCTTATCAAGCAAAGTTTGAAAAACATTCTCCTGTGCTTGTATATGTTTCAGGTAATTGAGTGATTTGCTGCGAATATAAGTAATTAAGATCGCTTCAACACTTGGGATTTCCCGTTCTTTACTTAGTTCCCATAAATGGATAATGGCTTCCGAAACAATATCTTCTGCTACTAAGTCATTATGGACATAGGACAAGGTAAATAGGAAGGCTTTCCTATAATAAGCAGTATATATCGAGTTGAAGTTGATTTGAGCCATTCGCCAGTATATCCATGAGTATTAAATGCTGCAAAGAAATATATTTTACTTATAACAAGAAAACTTTTTAGGAAAAATTTAAATTTGGCTAAAATACCTTTTCTTGTAAAGAAGAAAAAGAAATGCCCTGATATAATATGCACGCCAACATCAATAAAAGAAACCTGCTTACCAAAAGAATATTATCTTTTCAGTAAGCAGGCTTTCACTCATATTCAAAAATGCAAAGAGCAAAAACTCTCACAAATTTGTGTGTTCATCAATTGATAGCTATCGGAGCATCCAGCGTCTTGATGGTAATTCCATTTGTAGTACCGTTTATACGCCCTGTGGCATCTTTGATAACTCCACCTTCCTGGGTTTCCGATCCGTCTAGTTTATAATAAAGTGCCAAGCCTTCCGAAGCAGGGTCAACACCCAGCATATTCTGCTTAAGTTGATTTTCCGTACGGGCTACACTCCAAACACGGACTTCACTCATTTTACCATGGAATGGACGTTCACCCCATTTGAAACCATAGATTCTACCAATATAAAAACCCATATCTGAATTCGGATCAAAACCATCAATACCCCAATCTGAACCAGCCCATTTCTCACCATTTACATAAATGCCTGTTTTTCCTGTCGGTTGATCATAAGTCAACGCTACATGATACCAACGATTTGTTAACAACGGTTTCGTTACACGATAGTTCTGTCCGCCGGCCACTTCCAAATAATCTTTAGGAGTAATTCCTCCTCCTGCATCACCGATACGGAGAATCATCACACCTTCGGTTCCCATAATCGTATTATTATCGAGGAAATAATCCACATTAATCAATGCTTCGTAAGTGAATGACGAGAAGAAAGTACCGACAGGGAACTTCACAGAAATATAGTGATTATTGAAGTTACCAGCTTTGGTAATTTTCAATGGTTTGGAGAAAAAGAAATATGCAATGTTTGTTCCGGAAAGGGTAGACACCGAAGACGAATTCACCCGCATAGGCAAAACATACGAATTCCCGGCTTTCAAGGCTTCCAACCCGGAAAGTTCGACTTCTACATTATCCGCATACAATTTTCCACTCGAAATAGAAGATGTCGTACTGCTTAGCTTTACCTGCGAAACATCAAGCATCTCATAATTTGTGCCATACTTTGCATTGTATTCGTCTACTACACTTGGTTCGGCTACACTATATGATACGTCTACCTGAGAGGAAGTTGCTGACGAAAGTCTTGAAACCAGATCAAATGTCATTACATCCATCTCATCTTCCACCGAGAAATTATATTCCTTGCTTTCGAAATAGACCTTAGGCTCCAGCAGGTCATTCATGCTGTCGTTACAAGCGCCCAACAATAATGCCATACTACCTACCATCAAATAATAGAATATATGTTTATTCATCATCTTTTTACTGTTTTAGAATTTTATAAATCCACTTATTCCTGCGGTTTATTTTCCGCTTCGTTTTGTTTCTCTTTCCATTCATTGAAAACCCGCTGATTGATTTGAATAGCCTGACGCATCCATTTATAATTTGGCGTATTGTCATAATCATTATCGAAGCGATAAGCTCCTACTCCACCTTTATAACCTTTCCGCGGCATAGCAGCAGCCTGCCTCAGCAATTGACCTCCATTTGTGGCATACTTTTCAAAGTTTTCTGTACAGATTATTTTCTTAGGATCAACGCCATAACCATCTAAATTGGGGTTGGAACTACCATAACTTTGTATAATCCAATAATCGACATACTCATCCAATTCACTGGTAAGCCCATAAATATTTCCATCAATACAGATCATTTTATGTCCTTTACCTTCCGGATCGCTTTTCGGGCCAATATAATTGTTCATCTCTTTAACCAAATGAATCAAATGCTTGTTCTGACTCAATGTGCCATCCATATCAAACACACCACTACCGATTTCCCAGTCTACATCATAACCGTCCCATTCGTTTGCATACAAAGAATCGCACAGAGCTTTGGCAAACTTCGCCAGACATGCATAATGGTTTTCACTTTCAAACTGACCTTCAAATCCCCAATATTTCCAACGGGCTTGTTTCTTCGCCGTTTCCAATTGAGCCGCCGACCAGCCTTCTTCCTCCGCTTGTTTTTCTACTTCGAGGTATACCGAATTTGGCGTCGCCCCCTTACCAAGATAAGAAAGCAGACTTACCTGCAACAGCTTCGTTCCTTTCACCTTTTGCACAAACTCTTTATCTGCCTTCTGTTCCGGAGTGATTTCATAACGTCCTGGAGCGCCACTCCACATAGAAACAAAATCCATACTATCGGGCATAGCAGAGAGATATCCTCTCCGATAAGCTCCAGCAGGCGCCCAGTTGGAATACCATCCGAAAGCTACGGGACGATTGTAATTCCAGGCAGTCGCCTTATAGGCGCGCAGATTGGCATAATATGCCTCACTCTCCGCATTGTTCATTGTGGCATACCCGCCTATATGGTCTATCTCAATATTCTCCACATCCATGCAAGAAGTTACCATCATGCCTGTCAATGGAATGATATATAACAATTTTCTTAATGATTTCATATTTTTCATCTGTATTAATAATGATACATGTAGGTTATCTCTTACAATCCCACCACAAACGGGTAGAAGACCTATCTTCGCCACCTGCACCGTTATTGAACAACTTCAAGGCTGCTTCATAGATAGCCTTTCCCTCGTTAGTCTGAGAAAAACTGGTGGGATAAATCATACGGCGAATACCGCCCTCAAGAGTTGCGCCTTGCACTGCTCCTTTCAAAGTTTTAATGACATTCAGCTTCGGATAACCGGTTCTTCTCCATTCCGTCCACGCTTCCTGTCCGTTAGGAAACAAAGCAATCCACTTCTGAATCATAATTTTTTCCAACTTCTGCTCAGTTGTCCCTTCAAACTTGACAGTAGTCTCACACGGAGCAGAAAGTGTCTGCCCATACTGATAATGGGAAAACACAAATGCCCGAGGTGACAAATTGGAATTCATATAATCATCTACAGGATCGGTCACGCCATTCTCCTGAAAAGACATATCAATGCCCTGTCTATACCATGAATCCGCACTGCCGAAACCTTCCCAGACTAAAGCTGCTTCCGCACGCAAAAAATAAACTTCCGACGCACGCAACCAATATGTAGGAGTCCCACTTTGAATATTGGGTTTTGAACAAGATTTGTAGATATCATTCTGCGCATTGGCATGCCCTGCCGGCACCGCTTGATATATTTTTCCGTCGAAAGCCTCAACACCATAAGAGGTATTACCATCCATCGGCAAAAAATAAACGCTCAAACGCGGATCTTCATATCCCATCAGATAAGAAAAAATGGAAGAACCCATACGAGCTTCATTATAGTTGCCTGCCAGCCATTCAATGTTGTTGCGGAAAGTCATGCCTGCTCCTTGACTCATTTGAGCCGCATCATCCTTAGCCGTCATCACGCCGATAGAATGATTTACTGCTTGAGTAGCATATTTTTTCGCCAGTTCCGCATCAGCGAAGCGGACACGCATAGCCAAACGAAGCATTAGCGAATTGCCGTATTTCACCCATTTGGTAGCATCTCCGGCATATACCGCATCATAAGCTCCCATCACATTCACCCCATTTTCCGCCTTTTCTGTTAATTCTTCAATGGCTGCGGTCAATTCTTCAAACATCGCCGTATACACCTCTTTTTCCGAATCGAACGGAATGTTCATTGTAGCGTCCGCCGCATGAGAATAAGGCATCGGACCGAAACTTTCAAGTGTCTTGTGCCAAGCAGAAATCTTCAGAATTTGAGCCAAAGCAAAGACTTCGGGCGTACCATTTTTCTCAGCCGCCATTTTCAATTTCTTCCAAGGATCAAGAGCATTGGTATAGGACTGTGTATAGGTCGCTTTTATCCAATTGTCTAACAAATAATAAGTAGTATTATTACTACCTGCGTTCCAACCGTTACTGTTGTTCTCGCCAAAAAATCCACTCCAATTATCGGCCGATAGATGATAAGCTATTTGATATTCATTGATAACATCCGTATCATCAGCCTGTGTGCCTACGGGAATCACTGTCCGTTGCATAGCTGTAATCAGCCCTCCGACTTCAAAACCATCCATCGCGCCTTCTCCATCGCTCATCTCAAATTGGTTGGTATTGATTTCTTCAAAATTGCATGAGGCAAATAGCGCCATTGCGCATATCACCGCTAATAGTTTAAACTGATTCATTTTTCTCATAATAAAGAAGGTGTATTATAATTTAAATTTAATACCGAAGCCAAAGCTACGAACACTCGGTTGCATAAAATAATCATTACCTTGTCCGTAAGTACTAGTGGAAGGAGTCAGTTCCGGGTCGAACGGGGCTTCGCAATACAACATCCAAGGATTGTTGGCTATAAACGAAACTGTAACATCTTTCAACACGTTACCAAACCACTTATTAGGCATTGTATAGCTAAAAGTAAGTTCTTGCAAACGAATATTGGTGGCACTGTATACATAATAACCGGAAGTTTCATAATTTCCCGTACCTATCATCTGATAATAAGACTTCGCGTCTACCAGACCTTGTCCCTTCAACAATACGCCTCCCGCTTCACGAGCCTCAGCCGAACGTTTGGACACACCGAAACGATCGAGCAATGCCTCTGTAGAAGAGGTCACCACGCCACCAAAACGTCCGTTGATCTGGAATCCGAGTCCAAAGCCTTTGTATGTCAACATATTGCTCCATCCCATATTGAAATCGGGAGAAGTTTTTCCCAAATAAACGGGTTCACCCTTTTCCATTCCAAAGGTTCCGTCACTCTTTACCTCAACATATCCCAAGTGGTCTTTCTTTAAGAAGGTGTTGGCATAAATATCGTGGATACTTCCGCCTTCTTTCAAGATGACACGACCACCATCCTTCAAAACCTCCGGAATATTAATCGGCTCATCCATCAAATCTGTATGATAGTTTTCAACCATCTCCTTAATCTCGTTTATATTACGAGAGAATGTCAATGTTGAAGAGATTCCCAGTCCGCATTTAAACTGATCGGAATAGCTTAATGAAGCCTCCCAACCACGATTTTCCACATTACCGGCTTGCAAATAAATCTGCTTGTATCCGGTAAATTCGGGAAGATCGCCCAAGAAGGTCTGATTGTATGTATTGGAATGATAATAAGTTACTTCCGCACTTAATTTATTCCACAATTTCAGACTTAATCCAAATTCATATGATTTTGTGCGCTCCGCCTTGAAATCAGTAAACGGATAGATACCGGTAGGATCTAATGCACCACCCACAATAGGGGTAGTTACCGTACCCGGAGTCAGTCCCGAACGGGATACAGGCGCACCGACTTCCGTATACGAACCGCGAACTTTCAGGTAAGAGATAAATTCGGGCAATTTGACCATCTCGGAAATAATTCCGGACAAACCGACTGAGGGATAGAAGAAAGATTCTTCATCGGTATTCACCAAACGTGAGTTCCAGTCATTACGTCCGGTCAGCGTCAAATAAAGCATACTCTTCCAACCGAGTTCCAAATTGGCAAAAACAGCATGATTACGTACACGACTATCACCACCTTTTTCTGAGATACGGCCATTAGCCGGATCGATATTGGAAGCCGCGAATTTATTGGGCACTCCCAACAACGTTCCTTTGTATCCTCTCTCCAATGCCCAATAGTTAGAATAGTTCCAACCCGCATTGGCAGAAATACTGAAATCAGCTATATGCTTATTGACGTTCAACATAAAGTCGGCATATTCCTGACGGTCTTCATAGTTATTGTATCCATACAGTCCTTTCTTTCCTTCCGCAAATTTATCGTCGGATGAGGCGTAAATCTTGCGCTCAAACAATACATGTGTGTCATCCATTCTGAAACGGGCTGCCGCATTCAACCAATCGGTAATATTATAAGTCAATCCTACGTTGAACATATAACGGCTCTTTTCATTAGTAGCCACATTACGATAAGCAGTCCAATAAGGGTTCTGCGAAGCATATACCGGATCTGCCACCGGCCAATACTGAACCGGAAGTTGGCGACTTTCATCGAAATGTTCGAATGACTTAATCCCATCAAAGTCTTCACCACGAGGGAACAAATAAGCGGCCATCACCGGATTCCAATATTGTCCTTGCGATACCATATTCTTGTCTTTCTGTTTCACATACGACGCACCTAAGTCGAGTTGTAATTTATCATTAAGGAAAGTTGCCGTATTACGGATTGTGAAATTCAAACGTTCATATTCATTATTAGGCACAATACCTTTGGAATTGGTAGAAGAAACAGAAGCAAAAGTCTGATTCGATTTCGTACCTGTGGTCAACGTAACCGAATTAATAAAGTTTGTTCCGGTATTAAAGAAATCCTTCTTAGGATCATAACTTGTAGGAGTCAACAGTTTTTCACCCCAGCTTTCATACATATCTTTTTTGTTTCCATACGTATTTTGAAACTCAGGAGTCATATAAGCTTTGCTGAATTCTGAAGAAGAAGAGAACTGTACTGAAAGTTTTCCTTCTTTTCCTTTTTTAGTGGTAATCAAAATTACACCGTTGGCGGCACTACTACCATACAGCGCAGCAGCCGAAGGTCCGCTCAAAACAGACAGACTTTCAATATCTTCGGGATTGAAGTCGGCAATTCCTTCCGTTCCGGCCTTACCTTCACCCATAATGCCACTGTCGGTATTGCCCATATTGGTATTGAACAAAGGAATACCATCCACCACATACAAAGCATTGTTATCACCTTCGATAGATTTTGCACCACGCATCACTACGCGAGTAGCACCACCGACTCCACTAGCGCTTTTGTTAATACTCACTCCGGCTATCTTACCGTTCAGCGAGTTTACGAAGTTAGCATCTTTTACCGTAGTCAAAGCATCTCCCTTGACTTGTTGTACATTGTAAGACAACGCCTTTTCTGCGCGTTTGATACCTAATGCCGTCACAACAACTTCATCGAGCACTTCGGTATCCTGCTTCATTACAACCGGATAAAAATCTTTCTTGGAGACAGGAATTGTCTGTGTAGCATATCCGATATAAGATACTTTGAGATTCGATTTTTCTGCCGCTTTGATCGTAAAGTTACCATCGAAATCGGTAATCGTACCTGTAGAACTATCATCCACAGATATATTTACTCCAATCAACGGTTCACCGCTTTCATCGGTAACCTTTCCTTTGATATTTTTAAGGGTTTGCGTAACTACAGGCTTCTTTTCAGTTATTATGATGTAGTTACCTTGAATCTGGAATGAAAAGCCTGTCCCTTTTAAGATGGTATCGAGTGCGGTTTCGAGGGATGCATTCTGCAGGTTTAACTGGGCTATTACTTTTCCTTTCAATTCGGAATCACTATAATTTATAGACTTTTTGGACTGTTTTTCCACAGTCTTTAAGGCATCAATGACAGTGATGTTCTTTTGCTGGATAGTTATTTTACTATCATTTTGAGCCAAAGCGAAAGTCTGTATAAGAATAAGACTTAAAAAAGTGAGAAAGACCCGCTTATGAGCTATTTTTTCTGCTATTTTTTCGTAGATTTGTAGCATCTTTAGTATTAGTTAATTGGTTATTATTCTAGGATCATTCAGAATAGCGTCAATATTACGCTAATATTAAAAGAGATTGATTTCATATCCGGGAGGAACGGCCATTCCTTCCGGGTATTTTTTTGCATTACGTATTAAATTTAAAAGGTTCTACAATATATTTATTCTTTACTAGTTACATAGCACTTATTTCCCTTGATAACATAGTTTACATTTCCTACAACTTGCGATATAATCCTCATAACTTCCTCCAGATTCGCCTGCTTGGGGAAGCGGAAACTATATGTATTCTTTTTCAGACTATGAAGGCTATATACAAAGGCATAAGGAAATTTGCGTTCAAGACTTGTAAAAATATCCTCCAGATGCATATTACTAAAAACCAGTTCCCCACGTTGCCATGCCGTCACATCATCTATCTCAGGCATCCGCAGATTATGAGCTTTCGTATGTTTGTCATATACCAACTGTTCACTAGGCTTTAAAATAATATTGGACAGCAAGTTATTGAATTCAACTTTCACACTACCTTCCAGCAAGGTAGCAATCAGTTCTCTGTTTTCCGGATAAGCATTTACATTAAATTCAGTACCTAAAGCAGTAACTTGATAATCATTGGCTTTGACAACAAAAGGATGTTTCTTATCCGGATGTACTTTAAAATTAGCTTCTCCAATCAAATACACGCTTCGCGTCTTTCCATCAAACCGCTCTGGATATAACAGCGTGCTTTTGGAATTCAGCATAACACGGGTACCGTCCGGCAAAGTGAGTTCATGAATCTCCGCTGTCGGTATATAACATTCTACCAGGTCTTTTTCCAAATGCTCTCTCCCTAACATCAAATAGACCGATACAGATGAAATAGCAAATAAAAGAATAGCAGCAACTCTCCATATAATCAACTGATAATTACCAGTTGATTTAGCAGGCTGAATTCCTACACTCTGCTGTATCCGCCGGATTGACTGTTGCATTCCGTCCGGCATTTCCTTCTCACCAACTTGTTCCCAAAGCACACGAAGCGCTTCTCGCTTTTCGGCAGCATGCTCTTCGTCGGCCAGCCATTGTTGCACTTTCTTTCGTGTAACGGCTGAATAATCGTTATGCCCGAATAGTTCTACAAGTTGTTGAACATAATTTTTCATGAATCTTCTTCTTTCTTTTTTGGCTTTATACACTAAATACAACCGCCTCGCAAATACTACTTAAAAATATTTGAGAAAAAGATAAATAAGAGCAGAATTTTCTTCAAATCTATTAAAGCTAAATATACTTGATGTTCTATTGTACGAATGGAAACTTCCAATTTGTCGGCTATTTCTTTATGGCTCAACCCTCTAAAACGACTAAGTTCAAATATCATCCTCCGACGCTTCGGCATCTTCTCTAAAGTGAGCTGAACAATCATAAGCATCTCTTTATAATAGACATTATTCAAGACTTCCTCTTTCTCCGTCAACTCATAGAGAAGAGTCTTTTCCATAATTTCCTCTTGATAATCCTGCTCTACCTGCTGATGCTTAAAGATATTCAGAACAATATTCCTAGTCATTATGAAGATATAGTTATCCAGCTCCTTGTCATTGTCCAACCACAATTCCGGCTGTAACCAGAGTTTACAGAAAACATCTTGTGCCACATCCTCTGCTTCAGCTTCCGACTTAAGCAGCATTTGGGCAAAGTTCTTTACTTTAGGGAAGTTAGCAATAAAGAACCTCTGAAACTTTAATTCAATCTGCTTATCGTTATTTTCCATATCTCTAGTATTTTTTCAGCGTTAACGGTAAAGTCAAATTAGCCGTACATAGTACACCCATAAAAACAAAAAAGGCTTCATGAATCTATATTCATAAAGCCTTTCAAAAAAAGAATACTCGTACTCGAAGCGGGACTTGAACCCGCACAGCCGCAATGGCCAAGGGATTTTAAGTCCCTCGTGTCTACCGATTCC
>ENA-UESP01000013-UESP01000013.1-human-gut-metagenome-genome-assembly--contig:-NODE-13-length-116607-cov-109.305363_pt1 | contig 116607 bp, 109 predicted proteins | sample MGYA00243003_ERZ508004 | MGnify/ENA primary metagenome ERZ508004 (study PRJEB26167, sample SAMN06115443) | human gut metagenome | host: Homo sapiens | place: China:Henan | collected 2015-07-29...
TGGAAAATCTGACATTTCCGCTCTATCGCCCCTCATTTCTATTTTATCTTGTTTGTACCCCTTGTACACCGATGTTTGCTTCGATTTTTTATGATAAAAAATGAAAAGTTCTTTTTTATCATCGCTACCGGGATTTATTTGATTGTTTTATTTCATTACGATTTCTCCGTCCCCATCCATATGAACTTCTTCCTGAAGGGCTACGAGTTCGTAATCGGTATGATGATTGGTTATTATCATGAAAAATTCAATCCTAAATGGATTTTCTTATCCCTGCCGGTGGTGATTTTCTTTGTTCTGTGCCCTTTTGCACTTCCCATCAGCACCGGTTTGAAAATAACGATACTGGCCGTTGCCTTCTGGATTTCCGCTGCATGCCTGGAACCGGTTCTCGAAAAAGGAAACGGCCGATTTCTCCGTACGATAAGTAACTACTCTTATGAAGTATTTCTGGTCCACCATATCATTATCTATTTTATCACTCCGAGGGCTATTCCCTATATGCGCGGTATGGTTGGTGTTTTAGGTTTGTTTCTCGTTGAATTGCTGCTGATGGCAGTGCTGGGATTTCTTTTGAAATTCATCTCCGATCAATGCATTGCCGCTCTATCCGATCTTACTGCTGTTGAAAATAAACGTTAATCCCCTGCAGCAATCCTTCCGCCAGTTGATCCAGTACAGCATTGCTGTGATCGGAATATGCATTTCCCAGTTCCATATCCACGGAAGGGATCGTACTATAAGAAGTCTGGGTCAGGTCAATGCTCATGTTTCCTTTTCCATAGATCGTTGCTCCCTGTCCCCGCAGCCCTTCCAGCAGATCCGCTCCCAGAGCATCGTGCTGCTGCCAGTGGGATGCCACCGGTTCCATACTCTTCAGTACTTCCGGCACAGAGATGTAAAAGCATCCCTTGTCGTAATTCTTGCCGTCACCGCTGTCCCAGTGCAGTGCGATATGGCAGTCTGCCACGTTATTGCAGATCACGGTCCTGGCCACATTGTCCAACTGCACATCCTCTCCGTCCCTGAGCATCAGTACATCATAGCCAGAGGCCAACAGTTTGTCCCGCAGGATCTGTGCCATCTGCAAAGTAACCGTTCGCTCCGGTGTCCCGTCCTGAAATGTCATGCCTCCGGACACTGCCGCAGCTTCTGTAGCTCCCGCTGCCGTACTGCCTCCCGTAGTCTTGGCCGAACCGTCCGGATGGCACAACGTCTTTACTTTGGCCCCACCGGCGGTGCCATGTCCCGCATTCACTCCGATAATGATTCCCTTTCGTCCACACTCCTCCGGTGCCCGGTACAATACCGCCGCCCCGGTATTGATCTTCGAATGATCCGCATATTCCCAGTCCGGATCCAGAGTGATCTGTTGTAAGTCGGTATATTCCACCGGCTGGTTCTGTATAGCCTCCGGCTGACCGGCTACCGTTTCTGTCTGACTGCCTGCGGCCTCTGTCGGCATACCGCTTTGCGACACCGCAACCTCTCCCCCTGGAACTTTGTCGGTCCCCGAAGTCACCATTTCATGTCCTGCACTATTCGCCGCCCCTTGCGGCACAGACGTTTCCGCCAGCGTTTCTCTACCGAATTCCTCTGCGTTTTTCTCATTTTCTGTTGTCTCCGCGGATGCTACTACGCTCTCGGGAACCACAGGATCCACGTTTTCCATAGTTTCCACGCTCTCCGTCCCCTCAGTCCCTTTCTGTGCACCACAGGCTGTCATACTTACTGCAAGCGCCAGACCGGCCACTACCGCCGCTATCCCATATTGTTTTCTATGAAGCATTTCCTTATTACTCATTACTCCTCCGATATGAAAAGAACCACAGCTGTGGTTTCAGCTATGGTTCTTCTGTTCTCTCTATTACGATCTTGGGAAAACATCCTCCGATTAACCGCGCAGTTTGAAGTGCTCTAACAACTCGTTCAAAGTAGTAGCGGAAGCGGAAAGCTCCTCGCTGGTAGCGGAAGTCTCCTCTGCTGCTGCGGAGTTGGACTGGATAACATCGTTGATGTCCTCCACACCCTTCTTGATGTTGTTGACAGATACTGCCTGTCTGTCGGATGCAGTACGGATATTAGCAACCTCCTGGATGATCTGATCCAGTTCGGTCATAACCTTCTGCATTGCTTCGTTGGTCTCCCTGGTAACCCTGTTACCCACTCCTACTTCGTTCATGGATTCTTCGATCAGCTTCTTAGACTCTACTGCGGAATTTGCACTCTCTTCTGCCAGCTGTCTGATCTGGTCAGCCACGACTGCGAAACCTCTTCCGGCTTCCCCTGCTCTTGCTGCCTCAATGGAAGCATTCAAAGACAGCAGATTGGTCTGGGATGCAATATTCTCGATATCTGCGATGATCTTCTCGATATTCTGGGTCGTGGTATCGATTTTCTTCATGGCATCTACCAGCTCATCCATCTTCTGCTGGCTGTTGGCTGCCTCGATACCTACCTGTTTTGCCTTATCGTGAACGATATCGGTAGACTTGGTGTTCTCCATTACCTGATTCGTTACTTCTTCTACGGTAGCCACCAGTTCTTCAACAGCTGCAGCCTGACTGGTAGCACCTTCTGCAATATCCTGTGCACTGACAGCCAGCTGATTGCTTCCGGCAGACACCTGTTCGGAAGATCCCTGAATACCGTGCATAGTCTCACTGACCTTGTTCACCATATCATCCAGTTCATCCAGTACATTGCGGAGCTGTCCTACATACGCATCGGGGCAGTTGCTATGTACATCAAAATTACCCTCAGCAAAATGCTCTACAATATCCTGCAGATCTGATACAACCTTTTTCAAAATACCGGCTGCGGTCTCAAAACTGTCGGATAAGCGTCCCAGCTCATCCTCGGACTCATAAGGAGTGCCGATCTCAAAGTCACCGGAAGCAATCTTCTCAGATGCCACTACCAGACTTTCAATAGGCTCTACCAACATTTTGGCAAGCATCTTTGACATAGCTGCATTAAATGCAATAGCTAATACAACTATGATCACAACAATTACGCTTCCCACATAGTTTTTTGACTGTATCAATCCCACAACTGACACCAGTGCCAGCACCACATATAAAACGTCCATAATGCGGAACACAAAAGAAAGCTTATTTTTAATCGGTTTCTCCCTTAGCATTTCTTCCAGTTTTTTCATTTGTTTCCTGCTCCTTCCGTTAATTAACCTACATACATTTTATTTTAATTTCCTCTGGTTGTTTCGTCAAGATTTCTCTGCTTAAAATTATGTAAAAATCATGTATGGGATGACTGGCTCATCTCCAGAAGCTTATCCCGCATTTCATTTTCGATCCGCTGTAAGTCTTCCTCTGCGCTCTGTCTTCTGGCACGGCCTTCCTCCTGGATCTTCATGACTTCATCCAGTGTGGTCATCAGTGTCTGGTTCGTGGTCTTGAGGGTCTCGATATCCACAATACCTCTCTCAGATTCCTTCGCTGTCTCCACGGATGCCACTTTCAGTGCTTCTGCATTTTTCTTCAACAGTTCATTGGTCATATCCGATACTGCACGCTGTGCCTTGGCTGCATCGGTGGCATGATCCAGACCGATGGCAATGACCATCTGGCTCTTCCACAGAGGGATCGTATTCACCAGTGTGGACTGGATCTTCTCGGACATAGCGATATCATTGGACTGGATCAGTCGGATCTGGGGTGCCATCTGCAGAGAAATGGCTCTGGTAAGTTCCAGATCATAGATCTTCTTCTCGAATCTCTCACACATTGCTGCAAAATCCTTCGCAGCCTGCGTATCCTCCGGCAGTCCGCTCTTCTGTGCTTTTTCCAGAAGTTCCGGCAGTTCCACGTTTTTCGCCTGTGTCAGTTTCTTTTTACCTGCCAGAATGTACATGGACAGTTCTTTAAAATAATTCAGATTCAGCTGATACAGCTTGTCCAGTACCGCCACATCTTTTAGCAGCACCACCTGATGATTTCCCATGGCATCACAGATCTTGCTGATGTTCACTTCCGCTTTATCATACTTTGCTTTCAGATTATTCAGCTTATCCCCGCTCTTTTTAAACAAGCCGAAGAATCCCTTGTCTTCCTCTGTATCAAAATCCCTGAGCTGTGCCACTACATCCGTCAACAGCTGTCCAACCTCGCCCATATCCTTGGTCCGGACATTGCTAAGTGCTGTCTCAGAGAAATCTGCGATCTTTTTCTGACTCCCCGCACCGTACTGCAATACCGCCTGGGTATTGGTCAGATCGATCTGTCCCGCAAAATCATCTACCATTTTCTGTTCTTCCGGTGTCAGTTCCATCTCCGGAACAGCCTGCTCCTCTACCAGTTCCTCCGGCTTCTTCTCCACGATCTCTGCCTTTGCCTCCGCAAAGGGATCCAGTGTAAGGGTAGGTGCCTCTTTTGTTGCTGCATCCAGATCCATATTCATACTTATAACCCCGCCTTTCCATACTCTCTCATGATTTTTTATTTACCATCAGCATTGCTTTCCTGCTGTCATACACTTTTTTCTCTTACAAAATCCGATTCCGTCAGCCCTTCCCTGGCCAACATCGTCTGCAATACCTGTGCATCCGCTGACGCATCAAAGGCTGCATCCCGGAACAGATTGTTCAGCAATGTAACGAATGCCTGATTGATCATATCCAGTGTCTTTTCGATCTCTTTTTTAGCATCGAGAATATCTTCTCCCGGGCTGCTGATCTCGTCAAATTCCGCATACTGCTCCACCAGTTTCAACATAGTAGGCAGGTAATAATCCATCAGTTTATGCATCCGGTGCATCTGCTCCGGATGCTCCTGCACTCGGTCAAAGATCTCCTTCAACAGATTTTCCAGCTGGTACAGCTTCTCAGAGATAGCTTCTCCTTCGATCCTGTCATTCAGATCCCGCAGATGACGGATGTATTCCATTCCTTCTGCCACAATACTGTGCAGTTCCTGCTCTCTGCGGTTCTGATCCGTATCCTGTGTATCGGTGCCCGCTGTATTCTGTTCCTTCTCCTGCTCACTGATCTTCTTCTGCTCCAGATAGGCTTTCTCCGTCTCCAGATACTGACGGTAGATCACATTATTGAGCATAAAGCAGGTCTCTTTATCATCCAGATGTCCGTCCGGAAACATTCCGGCTTTTAACATCTTACGAAGATCCCTTCTGACATAGCGGACACTTTTTCCGGTATAGCGGGCCATTTCGTTGATCACACCATACATTTTGGTGCCGCACAGTTCCAGATATTTCTCCGCACGTTTTAATCTTCTACGCTGTCCGTTGCCATAAGAGATCATCTCTAAAAATACCAGAGACAATACTCCCGGAAGGATTGCCGCACTCAGAGATGCTGCCTGAAAAGCTGCCAGTAACAGCTGTACCAGAAGTCCCAGTCCGCTGAACCCCAGTCCGATCCCGCCGAACACAGTGCACAATGTTCCGGACACGTTTCCCTTCTTTTCCATTTTGACCAGAGAAGTCATTTCTGCCGCAGTAGCTTTTCTGGGTGTCACCGGCTGTGCCTGATTCCGTGCACGGTTCTGCTCTGCCTGAGCCTTCCGTTGTTCTTCCCACTGCTTTTCCCGCTCTCTGCGCTGCCGGTGCCATTCTTCGTTCTGCCTGCGGCGCTCCTCCTGCTGTTTTTCCCGTTGCTGCCGTTCTGCCTGGATCTCTGCCTCAGTCTTGACTTCCTCCCGCCTTTTATCCTGCCAGCTGCGCTGGGAATTCCACACCTTTTTTTCCGTGGCTTCCCTGGACAGATTTGCCTGGAAATCCGCCTCCCGCAAGGCATCGTTGACCGTATCCGTCACCAGCGTGTTCAACGCATGAAAATCTCCGGTCTTCATTGCTTCCGCAATGGTCTCTTTGAATTTTTCCCCTAGATTATTCTGCACTTCACTCATAATTAATATTTTCTCTGATTTTTCAGTTCATCATAGAGCAGACAGTAGTTCTCATAACGTATCTGCGGGATCTCTCCCTCTGCCACAGCAGCCTTGATACCGCATACCGGCTCAGAGATATGGGAGCAGCCTCCGAATCTGCAATATTTTTCAAAAGGGGCAAACTCCGGATAAAATTCCGCCAGCTGCTCCTTCTCCAACCGAAACAACCCCAGGGAGCTAAATCCCGGGGTATCCAGAATATACGTATCCTGTGCAATGGAGATCAGTTCGGAGTGCCTGGTAGTATGCTTTCCCCGCTCGATCTTCTCACTGATGGAGCCGGTCTCCATCACTGTGCCGGACTGCAGGCAGTTTACCAGAGAGGATTTACCGACACCGCTGGGACCCGCCACCGTAGTGGTCTTGCCGCGAAGCAGCTCCTGAATGGTATCTATCCCTTCTTGTCTGGCTGCGCTGACCGTGATCGTACGGAATCCCGCCTGTTCGTAAATGGCACGATAATCTTCCTTTTTGCCTTCCTCGTCAATATCCTGCTTGTTAAAACAGATAATGCAGGGAATGTCCTGCTGCTGCATCATGACCAGGAAACGATCCAGCAGATTAAAATTCGGCTGTGGCTTCGTGATGGCAAAGATCACCAGCGCCTGATCCACATTAGCTACCGCCGGACGGATCAGTTCACTGTGTCTGGGAAGCAATTCCCTGATATTTCCTTTTTTCTGTGCCTCATCCAGGACATCCATCTCCACGTCATCCCCGACCAGGGGTTTTCTGTGATCCTTGCGAAAGACTCCTTTTGCCTTGCATTCGTACACCGTGCCCATTGTATGGCCATCGTCCGCTACATGGACGTAATAGAACCCGGCGATTCCTTTTATAATCTTGCCCTTCATAGCTTCCCGCCTTTGATCTTATTCCTTTACGAACTCAACTCTTCTGGTAAAGGAACGGTCTTCTGTCGTTCCGGGAACCGTCACCTGCTCCCCGGTATCCGGGTTCGTTGTGGTGGTCGGTTCGCTTGTCACCTGATACGTTATGGTGAGCGTACCACCGGAGGCAGTCATACCGTTGAAATTGGTAGCTACCGGGAAAGTGCTGGTCTTGGTATCCAGCAGTACGTTATTGTCATCCGTCACCAGTTTGATGCTGACTTCCATTCCCGATACATAGCCGGGTGCTTCCGAAGTCGTCGGTGCCGCAATGCTGACATTACACTTGTAAGTCACCTTCTGAGCTCCCTGACTGACCTTGATATCAATGGAAGTTCCCTGCTCCACATAGGAGCCATGGGAATAGCTCTGGTAACAGATCATGCCTTCTCCCACTTCGTCACTGTAGATATAGGTCACACTGCCTACGGTCAGTCCTGCCTCGATGGCTTCTACCGTGCCGTCCTGCTCGGACAGACCGATCAGATTCGGCACACGGATCTTGGTATCTTCCTTACCCAGACTTACTGTCACAGTGATCACACTGCCCTTTGGTGCTTTGTTGCCCTCGGAGGGGGTCTGGGAAATCACCCGGCCGGACTCTACCGTATCGGAATAGTTCTCTGTCTTGTTGACCAGGAATCCCTTGCTTACCAGCTGTGTATTGGCTTCATCAAAAGTAAGATTCACCACATTGGGTACTTCCACACCCTGAGTTCCTGCACTGGCTTTCAGGGTTACCTTGCTGCCCTTATCGATCTGTGCTCCCACGCTGACATCTGTATTGATAACAATACCTTCCGCTACCGTGTCGGACTCCTCATAAGTCACCTCTGTGAGGATTCCCAGACTGGTCAGGGTGCTCTTTGCATCTTCTACCTTCATGCCCTTTACATCCGGCATGGAGACCTTTTCCACTTCTGTGGCATCCGTCTCTTCGGTCGTAATGATCGGTCCTGCATCAGAGTCACTGCTTCCTTCATTTTTGCCGCCGAAGATCTTCACTGCCAGAACGATCAGGATAATACAGATCACCACACCGGCTACAATTGCCAGGATTGTGGTCACACGCTCCATCTTGGGGTCGTAGTCGTAATTATCTTCGTCTTCGCCATCTTCTTCGTTTTCATACATGGCTTCCGTATCGGAACGCAGACGCATGGTCTCATCATGATCCGGTTCTTCGTATTCCCGTCCTCCCTGATAAGGGACTTTTCGTTTGATCTGCGCCATATCCTCATCGGAGATCATCCGGGTACCACCTTCCATATCCGGATCGGTGTTCACCACGAAATCTTCCTCCGGGTTGATCAGGGACTGCTTCAGATCTGCGATCAGTTCTGCCATATTCTGGTATCTGCGGTCCGGAGACTTCTGACAACATTTCAGTACAATACTGGCTACGCTGGAAGGGATCTCCGGTACAAACTCCTTCGGAGACGGCATTTCTTCCTGAATATGCTTGATGGCGATGGCAACCGTAGTCTCCCCGTTGAAAGGAACTCTTCCCGTCAGCATCTCGAACATGGTGATACCCAGCGAATAGATATCACTCTTTTCATCGCTGTACCCCCCTCTGGCCTGCTCTGGAGAAGTATAGTGTACACTTCCCATGACATTAGAAGTGATGGTATTACTGGTAGCTGCCTTGGCAATACCGAAGTCCGTCACCTTGACTTTGCCGTCCTTGGAGATAATAATATTCTGCGGCTTGATATCCCGATGGATAATATGATTATTATGTGCAGCCTCAATACCCATGCTTACCTGGATGGCGATACTTACCGCTTCCTTGTAAGACAGTCTGGCCTTCTTCTCAATGTACTTTTTGAGGGTAATACCCTCTACCAGTTCCATGACGATATAATAGATTCCGTTCTCTTCCCCGACATCATAGACATTGACAATATTGGGGTGCATCAGTCCTGCTGCCGCCTGTGCCTCGATCCGGAATTTGGATACAAAATTAGCATTTTCGCTGAATTCCTGCTTCAATACCTTGATCGCCACATAGCGATTCAGCTTGTGACATTTTGCTTTATAGACATCTGACATACCGCCGGTTCCGATTTTTTCCAGGATCTCATAGCGATCGCCGATCATCATTCCTATTTTGATCATACTTGCTCTCCATTTCCAAAAAAGCTGGGTAATTTACGCGCACGGCTCGATCAGTATCACACTGATATTGTCTCTGCCGCCGTTGGCATTGGCCGCCTCCACCAGGCTCTCTGCCTTCTCCACAAGGTCTCTGGCTCCGCTGATAATCATGCGGATTTCCTCGTCTTCCAGCATATTTGTCAGACCATCCGAGCACATAAGGACGATCTCACCCTCCTGTAATTCCACGGTAAAGAAATCCGGCTCCACTTTGTCTTCCGCCCCTACCGCTCTGGTAATAATATTTTTATCCGGATGGTTCCTTGCATCGGCACGATCCAGTTCTCCGATCCGTACCATTTCTTCTACATACGAATGATCTCTTGTGATCTGGCGGATCTTGCTGCCCACCACATAGAGTCTGCTGTCTCCTACATTGGCCACCTGTAAGAATCTACCCATGCAGGATGCCACCACAACCGTAGTCCCCATTCCTTCCAGCTTTTCATCCTCGCTGGCTCTCTTGCGGATCACATCATTGGCTTCCTCAATGGCTTTGCGGAAGATCAGGGTGGGATTCTTCTCAAAAGAATTCTCCATCTCGGCAAGCATGGTCTCTACCGTTACCTTGGACGCATAGTCTCCCGCATTGTGACCACCCATACCATCTGCCACGATAAATACATTCGGCAGATTTCCCACCGGTTTTTCAGAGGTATAGATATAGTCCTGATTTACTTTTCTTTTCCTTCCGATATCGGTTATGGAAAACGTCTTAAGCACGTCAAACTTCCTCCTGTGAGAGTTCCCCCGGGTTCTTCGCCTCCTGCGTATGACGGCGTCTTAACTGTCCGCAGGCTCCGTCAATATCCCGGCCCATCTCCCTTCTAATTGTAACATGTATCATCTTACTTTCAAGTTTATTTTTAAATGCCTGAATGTGCTTCGTATCCGACTGCACATAATCCCGCTCTTTAATGGGGTTGACCGGGATGAGGTTGATATGGCAGCACAACGGCTTCGCTAGGGCGATCAGTTCCCTGGCATCCTCTTCCGTATCATTCACACCGCCCACCAGACTGTATTCGAAAGTGATCCTTCGTCCGGTCTGTTTGAAATAATACTGACAGACTTCCATCAACTCTTTGATAGAATACCGGTTGGCAATGGGCATCAGTTTTCTTCGTTTTTCATCGGTGGTGGCATGCAAGGACAGTGCCAGTGTGATCTGCAGCTTTTCATCCGCCAGCTGCCGCATTCTGGGCACGATTCCACAGGTGGACACCGTGACATTTCTCTGGCTGATGTTCAGACCGTTCTCATCGGTCAGAAGATGCAGAAATTTCAAAATATTGTCATAATTATCCATCGGTTCCCCAGTGCCCATGACTACCACATTGGAGACCCGCTCCCCCGTCAGTCTTGTAATGGCGTAAATCTGATCCAGCATCTCGGAAGGAGTCAGATTCCGTTCCAGTCCGTCCAGCGTGGACGCACAGAATTTACAGCCCATACGGCATCCCACCTGTGAAGAAATGCACACACTGTTGCCGTGCTTATACTGCATCCAGACACTTTCCACCACATTGCCATCAGATAATTCAAACAGGAATTTTTTCGTTCCGTCGATCTTGGACTCCTGTATTCTGACAGGGTTTACACAGGTGTATTCATATTTTTCCTTACATTGCTCCCTGAATTTTGCGGAGAGGTTGGTCATTTCATCAAAGCTCCTGACCAGCTTCACATGCATCCATTCATACATCTGCTTTGCCCGGAAGGCCTTCTCTCCCATGCTCTCCAGCTCTGTCTTCAATTCTTCCAGATTCAGGGATTTGATATCTTTTTTCGTATCCATTTTTCGTTCTCTTACTTCTTATCTCTCACGCTTTTCTGCGCAGTCTTGCATAATAGAATCCGTCGGTCTCATCCGTTCCCGGCAGAAGCTGTCTCTCTTCTTCCAGTACAAACGGGAAATTCTCTGTGATCCAGACTGCCATCTCCTGATTTTCCCCGCGGTGGATCGTGCAGGTACTGTAGAGCAGTACACCGTGCGGCTTCACATACTGCCATCCGGCTGCCACGATCTGCCTTTGCAGTTCTGTGATGGATTGCAGGCTTTCCGGTGTGGCATGATATTTGATATCTCTCTTTTTTCCCATAACACCAAGACCAGAGCAGGGGACATCCATCAGCACCACGTCCGCATATTTTTCCTTCTCCGGATCATGCACCGTGGCATCATACACCTGAACCTCCACATTCCTACGGTTCATGCGCTCCAGATTCTCCCGGATCAGGTCCGTCTTGTATTCCGATATATCACGGGACACGACGTGGCCTGCTTCCCCTGCAAATTCCGCCGCCAGGATCGTCTTGCCACCCGGAGCCGCACACAGATCCATGACCGTATTACCTGGGCATATACCTGCCGCTTCCACTGCATGTGCTGAGCTGGCATCCTGCACGGTAAATTTGCCTTCCGCAAAGCCCGGAAGTTCACTTACATTTTCCAGATTCTGTGCCAGATACACATAAGGAAGTTCCCTGCTTTGTTGCAGACGTACACCGGTTTTCTCAATTTTCTCCGCCAGTGACTCTCTCTCCGATTCGGTCAGTTCCGTGGAGAACCGCAGGGATACCGGATGAATGGAAAGGAGTCCTTTTAAAAGTGTTTCCGTTCCTTCTCTGCCATATGCAGGCAGCCACAGATTCACGATCCATTCCGGCATGGAATATTTTATGCTCAGATATTTCACCGTATCCTTGGGATCCGGCAACGGCATCTGTTCCTTGCTGCGGGAAATATTACGCAGCACCGCATTGACGAAGCCTTTCAGGGTACGGAAGCCTCTTTTGGCCGCCAGCTTGCAGGCCTCATTGCACACCGCACTGTCGGGAACTGCGTCCATATACAGGATCTGATAAGTACTCATGCGAAGAAGACAGCGGATCAGAGGCTTCATCTTCCGGACCGGAACAGAAGAAAACCGATCCAGATAATAGTCCAGCTCCAGCTGTCTCTCTATCGTACCTTCCGTGACTCTTTTGATAAACGCTTTCTCTCTGGGATCCAGATAATCGTATTTATCCAGAACCGCTTTCATCAATTTATGGGAAAAATCCTGCCCCTTTTCCAGACTGAGCAGGATCTCCACTATAATCTCTCTTGTATCGGTCGTTGCATGATCACTCAAGATTAGTCTCTCCTTCTGCGATTGCCGCCGTACAGCAGGATCAGTCTGAGCAGCTGTAATGCGGAGGAGGCCGCTCCTGCCACATAGGTCAGAGCCGCTGCCGTCAGCACCTTTTTGCCGCCGCTTACTTCTTCACTGCCTAATAACCCGTATTCTTCCACCTTCACGATAGCTCTGTGGGAAGCATTGAATTCCACAGGCAGTGTCACCAGTTGGAAAATAACGGTCAGGGCAAATGCCCAGATACCAAGCTGGATCAATGTCTGATTCCAGCTGAGCAGTACTCCTAAAAAGATCAGAGGAATGCTTAAATTGCTTCCGATATTCACCACCGGCACCAGTGCAGCACGAATGCTCATGGGGGCATAGCCATGGGCATGCTGAATGGCATGTCCGCACTCATGGGCCGCAACACTGACCGCAGTCACCGAGGTTCCGTTAAAGTTGTTGTAAGACAGTCGCACCGTATCCGTCCGGGGATCGTAATGATCACCGTCATCGGAGTTCAGGCACTCGATCTGTACATTGTATAAACCTTCTCTGTTGAGAATGTTGCGGGCCGCTTCCGCTCCCGTCAATCCTCTCATATTCCGGACTTTGCTGTATTTGCGCATGGTGGAATTCACCAGTGCGCTGGCACCCAGACACAATACCAGTCCGACCAGTACCAGAAAATAAGTAGGATCCCAATAATAACCATATCCGTAATAGCCACCGTACATACGAAAGTCTCCTTTCTGTCAACACCGCTTACCCGATCGTTGCTTTTCGTTTCGTCGTATCCTAACGCTCGCCCAGAAGCTCTCCCGGCTGTACCTTTACCCCCAGCAGGAAATCGTGAGTTGTCATACGCCTTTTACCTTCCAGTTGCAGTTCCATCACCTTTAAGGAGCCTTCCGATGCAGCCACTTCAAAGGAATCCTTATTCACCGTAAGGATCGTGCCCGGTGCTTCCTTATGCGCAGTTGCCATAGGAATGGCTTTCCAGATTTTCAGCTGTTTTCCATGATAATGCGTATATGCACTGGGCCAGGGAGTCAGTCCACGGATCAAACGATCCAGTTCTGCCGCTGTTTTCGTAAAGTCCAGCTTTCCCATCTCTTTGGTGATCAGGGCCGCGTAGCAGGTCTTGGTATCATCCTGCTTTTCCGGTACCAGTTTGCCTGCCTCCAGCAGAGGCAGTGCCTCGGTGATCGCTTCCCCGCCCAGCACCATCAGTTTGTCATGCAAAGTTTCAAAGGTGTCCTCCGAAGTAATGGGGATTTTCTTCCGGTACAACATATCGCCGGTGTCCAGTCCCGCATTCATCTGCATGATGGTCACACCAGTCTCGGCTTCTCCGTCGATGATCACTCTCTGGATAGGAGATGCCCCGCGGTATTTCGGAAGGAGGGATGCATGGATGTTCAGACATCCGTATTTTGGCAGATCCAGAATCTCCTGAGACAGGATCTGTCCGAACGCCGCCACGATATAAATATCTGCGGGATATTTTTTCAGTTCCTCAATGGCTTCCGGTGTCTTGATCCGACGGGGCTGGAATACAGGAATGCCATGTTTTACCGCACATTCCTTCACGGGAGGAAACTGTAATTCTTTGCTTCTGCCCTTTGGCTTGTCCGGCTGGGTCACCACTGCGGTGATCTCATGGCCCTGTGTGATCAGTGCCTCCAGCGCTCCCACGGCAAAATCGGGAGTTCCCATAAATACGATCTGCATAGTCTGTCTCCTTTCCGGAAAGCTTACTCTTCTTCCTCATCCTCGTAGGTCATATCCTGCAGCGGTCCTTCCGCCTTTTCCACATAGAGATGACCGTCCAGATGATCCAGTTCGTGGCAGATAGCTCTGGCCAGCAATTCTGTTCCCTCTACTTCGATGGGCTTCATATTCACATCCAGTGCTACCGCTTTCACATAATTAGGTCTGGTTACGATGCCGAACTTACCGGGTACGCTAAGACACCCTTCCTGTCCGGTCTGCTCTCCACTGCTCTCTACGATGCGGGGGTTGATCAGAATATACGGATCCTCTCCGGTGGTATCGATCACCACGATTCTCTTCAGGACACCTACCTGTGGTGCCGCCAGCCCTACGCCATTGGCATCGTACATAGTCTCCAACATATCCTCGATCAGTTCTTTGGTCCGGGGTGTCATCTCCTTGACCTCTTTGCAGGTCTTGGTCAGTACTTCATCCCCATATTCACGAATGTTTCTGATTGCCACAGTTCTTTACCTCCTATAACACGCTTACCGGGTCAAAATCAAATTGTATACTCATCTGTCTGGGCTGCCACTGTCTGAGAGTTTCCTCCAGTCTGTCCTTTACTTCCACCAGGACATCATACTCCGCATGCTTCACATAGAACACATACCGGTAGATATCATTGATCTTGCTGATGTTGGCAGGGGCAGGTCCCAGTACCTGTATCTTCTTATTGGACTGTTCTTTTTGCTTTCCTGACAAAAAGTCCATATTAGACTTTACCACATCTGTCAGTCTCAGGGCAAGCTGTTTTACATTTTCTTCCTCTTTCCCGTAGATCTGTACTGCCAGCATATGAGCCACCGGCGGGTAGCCGGACAGCTCTCTATACAGAATCTCCTCCTGATAAAAGCTCTCGTAATCCTGAGCCGCAGCACAGGTAATGGCGTAATGATCCGGCTGATAGGTCTGGATCACCGCTTCCCCGGGGAGCACCCCTCTGCCGGCCCGGCCCACCGCCTGGGTCAGAAGCTGGAAAGTCCGCTCTCCCGCCCGGTAATCCGACGCATTTAACGACAGATCCGCCGCCAGGATCCCCACCAGTGTCACCTTTGGGAAATCATGTCCCTTGACGATCATCTGGGTGCCGATCAGCACGTCCGCTTCCCCGTTTGCGAAGGAGGATAATATTTTCTCATAGCTGTCCTTCGTCCGGGTGGTATCCGCATCCATGCGTAACGTCCGCACACCGGGGTACAGCTCCTTTAGCTTTTCCTCGATCTGCTGGGTACCTGCCTTAAATCCCAGAATATATTTCGATCCACACTTGGGACAAAGCTTCGGCATCGGCTGTGTATAACCACAGTAATGACAGATCAGCCTTCCTCCCTTATGTTCCGAGAGAGAGACATCACAGTGCGGACACTTCATGACCTCACCGCAGGAACGGCAGGACACAAATCCCGCGTAGCCTCTTCGGTTTAAAAACAGGATGGTCTGCTGGCCCTTGTTCAGCCGGTCTGTCATCAGTTCCTGCAATTTTCTGCTGAAAATAGAACGGTTACCCTCCTGCAGTTCCTGTCTGAGATCCACCGTGTACACCGTGGGAAGTTCCCCGCCGGTGAGCCGCTTTGTCAGTTGAAACAGCCGGTATTCTCCCCTACCGGCACGATAATAGGCCTCCAGGGAAGGTGTGGCTGAACCCAGCACTACACTGGCTCCGTACAGTTCTGCCACTTCCAGAGCAGTCTCTCTGGCATGATATTTCGGAGTACTTTCACTTTTATAGCTGTTCTCCTGCTCCTCATCCATAACGATCAGTCCCAGATTCGGAAACGGTGTAAAAAGTGCGGATCTTGGTCCGATAATCACATCAATCTCACCTGCCTTGGCACGTTCGCACTGATCATATTTTTCCCCGGGGGACAGTGTGGAATTCATCACGCTGACCCGGTCTCCGAATCTCTGATAGAATCTGAGCAGTGTCTGATACGTCAGGGCAATCTCCGGGATCAGCACAATAGCCTGCCGTCCCCTTGCGATCATCTCTTCGATCAGCTGCATATATACTTCCGTCTTGCCACTGCCGGTAATGCCGTGGATCAGATAGGTCTGTCTCCTTCCGGCATCAAAATCCGCAAGCACTTCCGTAACGATGGTCTGCTGTTCCTCACTCAGCGTATTACGCACTGCCTCTACGGACTGCATTTTGACTGGATTGCGGTAGCTTTCAGAGCTGACCAGTTTTGCCGCGCCGCTTTTTACAATACTGTTCACTGTGGCAGCACTGACACCCAGTTTTCCGGTGATCCACTCATAGGGAATCGTCTCCTGTTCTGACAGGGCTTTTAACAGTCTTGCTTTGGCCACCTGTTTTTTCCGTTCACATTCTCCTAATAATGACAAAATCTCTTCTCTGTTCATCAGACGTACCAGCTGTCTGTGTTCCAGCTTTTTTACCGACTGTTTTGCCGGCAGTACCGTCTTCAGCGCCTGGATCATGGTACAGCCGTAATTCCGACGGATCCAGGCAGCCAGAGCAATCATTTTGTCCTCCACTCCGGTCTCTTTTTCCGGCATTCCTGCGATATCCTTGATCTTCTCCGGAGCGAACTGACACGTTTCCCCCAAAGCCACCACGTAACCCTTGATGAGACGATTGCCGTTTCCAAACGGGATCATGACACAGGCTCCCGGCTCCAGTCTGCCCCGCAGACTCTCCGGCACCCGGTATTGAAAGGTTCTATCCAGTTTTTCGTGGGAGATATCTACAATGATATCCGCATATAACGTATTCAATCTGTTTTCCTCATTATTTTGCTGCAGATCCCGGAATATGTCCTTCCGCCAGAATATCCCGAATCAGATCTCTCTCATCCATGGGATGCTTCACCCCGCGGATCTCCTGGTAATCTTCATGTCCCTTGCCTGCCAGCACGATAATATCTCCGGGTTCTCCGTGTTCGATAGCATAAGTGATGGCTTCCTTACGATCGCAGATCTCTACATAATTTCCATCCGTTTTTGCCATACCTGTCTTGATATCGTCGATAATATCCTGCGGTTCCTCAAAACGGGGATTGTCGGAGGTAATGATGGTCAGATCCGCCAGCTTGCCGCTGACCTCTCCCATCTCAAAACGACGCTGTCTCGAACGGTTGCCTCCGCAGCCGAACAGGCTGATCAGTCTGTGAGGTTCATATTCCCGCAACGTGGTCAGCAGACTCTCCAGTGCCATGGCATTGTGGGCATAATCGATCAGCAGGGTGAACTGATCGGATACCTTGATCATCTCGATACGGCCTTTTACCTTTGCCTGCAACAGCGCCTTTTTAATGTTTTCCTCATCTACCTTGAAATGACGGCAGATGGCAATAGCCGCCAGCGCATTGTACACGCTGAATTTGCCGGGCATGGGCACTTCCACATCAAAATCCATCAGTCCGGCTACGTGGAAAGTCACGCCCAGTTCTCCGGGCTTATGCACCAGTTTCCGTTCTTCCGCCCGGAGCATACAGTGCTCTCCCATTCCGAAGTTCTCCAGTGTGCAGGTATGTCCTTCCGTCACTGCCTGCCAGTGCTCATCGTCACCATTCACAATACCTACCTTACACTGTTTGAACAATAATCCCTTGCAGTGCAGATATTCCTCGAAGCTGGCATGCTCGTTGGGACCGATATGATCCGGTTCCAGATTCGTGAAAATACCGTAATCGAACACAAAGCCCTGCGTACGGTGCAGCATCAGCGCCTGAGAGGATACTTCCATCACAACCGTATCCAGTCCTGCCTCCACCATACGGGCAAAATACTCCTGCAGCAGATAGGATTCCGGGGTGGTATTGTTGGCATGGATATGTTCGTCTCCGATGATCACTTCGATGGTTCCCACCAGTCCCACTTTATAGCCGGCATTTTCCAGAATGGACTTTACCAGATAGGTTGTCGTTGTCTTACCTTTGGTACCCGTGATACCGATGACTTTCAGCTTTTCTGCCGGATGGCCGAACCAGGCCGCAGAAATAAATGCCATGGCATATCTGGTATCCGCTACTTTGACCACCGTCACATCCACATTCTCCGGCAGTTCCACGTCTTTTTGCACCACTAGTACTCCGGCTCCCTGCTCTGCCACCTGTGCAGCAAAATCATGACCGTCAAAATTTGCTCCGCCGATGCAGAGAAATAAGCATCCCGGAACGACCTTGCGGGAATCATAGACCACCGCAGGGATCTCTCTGTCCAGTGTTCCCTGTACCAGCTCATATTCCAAGTGCTCCAGAAGCTCTGCTAATTTCTTGTTTTCCATCTTATTCTTATCCTTTTCCATAGAGGTATCCGCCTTTCTCTCAGGAATCTTTTTCACATACTGTATTTTATTTTACTCTTTTTTCTCAGAATGTACCACCCTTAAATTTAGTTGCATCTTTTGCTTTTTCCGAAGCAATGGTATAATATTACTGATTTTTATTTAAGGGGGAATTCTCATGAACGGTTTCTATGGATCTGCATTCGGAAATATCCTTGGCACACTTTATTTTCTTCTATTTCAATGTGTGGGGTTTCTGTACATAAAACGTATTTTTCCTAAAAAGGGACTTCTGTTCCATCTGCTGACCGGCAGTGTATCCGGCTCTGTTCTGTTGCAGTGGATTCCTGCTCTGTTTGCCTTCTTCTTCGGTTTTTCCATGACAGCTCATATTATGGCTCTGCTTTTCGTAGTCATTTGTCTGGTCCTGCTATATGTCTTTTACCATCCTGCCACGGCAGTATCTTCGACTGCTCCCACCAAAGACTACCGGCAGCTGTTGCGCAGAAATTATGCCTTTCTTCTGCTGGCAGGCGGTACCTTTGTTCTGTTTTGTATTTTATTATCCACCCACACCATCCTGCCGAAAGACGACGGTCTTCATGTGGGGCAGTGTACTTATGGGGATCTGCAGATGCACCTGGGAATCATTACAAGTATTGCCAATCAAAAGACCTTCCCTCCTTACTACTCCATCTCTCCCTGGGATAGGCTCTGCTATCCTTTCCTGTGCGACAGTATTTCTTCCAGTATTTACCTGTTTGGTGCATCCCTGCGCTATGCTTATATGCTCCCTATGTATTTTGCCTTTTTCCAGGTCATAACGGGATTTTATGCCATTGCCGATGTTCTGTTCCATGATCGCGCCAAATCTCTGGCTGCCTGGGTCTTATTTTTCTATAACGGCGGTCTTGGCTTCGTATATTTCATTGACTGGAGCAGAGAAGGCGGTTATAAATTCAGTGATATTTTTACCGGCTATTACACTACCCCCACCAATCTGGTCGACCGGAATATCCGCTGGGTCAATATCATCGCAGATATGCTCCTGCCACAGCGTGCAACACTCTTTGGCTATGCGGTCCTGTTCTGTGCCATCTGGCTGCTGCTTCGGGCCATCCGGAACGGGGAAAAAGAATGTTTTCTCCCTGCCGGCATCCTGGCAGGGGCATTACCTATGATCCATACCCATTCCTTCGTTGCCATCCTGATCTTAAGTGCCTGTTGGATGTTGCTGTGCCTTTACCGGTCCGTGCCGCATAATACTTCCCCGGCAGCGCATCCGGGAGCCGTTCTGCTCGGATGTTTCGTGACCTGTATGATTCTTCTGGAAATTCTGAACGAAAGTTCTGCTGCCGTTGCACCTGTACTGCTCTTTCGTTTTGGCATCCTTGTTGCGGCATCCCTCGTGCTATACGGTCTGTCCTTACTGTACCGGTGCTTTTCCGGTAAAAGTACAAACAATGATACACTGCAGAAGTTTTTGACCACCTGGGGAGTTTTCTTTGGTGTGCTTCTGCTTCTTGCACTTCCGCAGTTATTGGAATGGACTTTTGGCCAGACAACTCAATCCGGCTTTTTGCTGGGGCATTTTAACTGGGGAAATCAGGGCGATACTTATTTGTGGTTTTATCTGAAAAACTGGGGTGCGATCCTGCTATTGTTCGTCCCTGCCATGATTCATTGTAAAAAAGAAGATTTTGATGTGATGTCCGGGGCATTTCTCCTGTGGTTTGTTGTGGAAATCATTTCCTTCACCCCTAACACATATGACAATAATAAACTATTATATATAACTTATATATTTGTCTGCTGCCTCAGTGCCGATTACGGAATTGATTTCCTGCGTTCTCTGAAAAGAGCCTCTTCACGATACCTCTGCATGATCGGCATGGTATTTCTTTGCACCTTTTCTGCCGTTCTGACCCTGTGCAGAGAGGTAATATCCGATTATACCGCTTATTCTTCCGCACAGGTGGAAGCTGCAGCATTCGTCGAGCAAAATACCTCTCCCACATCCCGTTTTCTTACCAACAACAGGCATGTAAATGAAATTGCCGCCCTTGCAGGGCGCAATGTGTTAAACGGGGCGGGAACCTTTTTGGCAATGCACGGTCTCTATCACACAGAATATCACGAAGATTTCCGGACAATTTATGAGACTCCCGCTGTTTCTGCAGATCTGATCCGTACTTACGACATCGATTATATTGAAGTCTCTTCCTGGGAACGGGCAAGTTACGCTGTCGATGAAAACTACTTCCGTTCCGCCTGGCCCTGTATCTTTGACAACGGAGAAATTCAGATTTACCAGATCAATCCATAATTTCACACTTGGAAGTCGCAAGACCCTCCGCATCACTGTGGGATGCGCTTCCGGATTTCTGGATCAGGCCGATCAGCTGTCCGGACATAAGCACGGTAAACAACGAATATCCGATACGTCTCACCGGAATGTAGCTTAAGGACATTACCAGTACGATCAGATCCGACATCAGATACACCCACTGGATCTTCCAGCCGGTAGCATGGGAAATACTCATGGCCAGGGCATCATCTCCGCTGGGGGCTCCGCCGATGCGCACGCACAGTCCGGCACCGACACCGACGAACAATGCTCCCACCAGCGCTGCCAGAAGGGGCATATTTGCCAGTTCCGGCCACAGATGAGGAAATTGCTCGCAGATTTTATAGGTTCCTGAGAATCCTGCGGTAGCCAGAGCCGAATAGGCGATAAATTCCTTGCCTAACAGCTTCCATCCCAGGATATAACATAAAATATTCATAATCCCTCCGGTAAACGCCGGAGAGATTCCTGTCCAATGCTCCAACAGCAACGTGGCTCCCAGCACACCACCCTCCGTTACTCCGGAGATGGAGTGCACGTTATATAATCCAAATGCCAGAATAAAACTTCCCACCAAAGTTATGGCACAATTTTTTAAGGTAATATTTTTCAGTGCCTGTCTCCATTCGTAAATCTGTGTTTTCATTTTTGTGCTGTTATTCCTTCTATATTTTTATAATTTTTATCCATATGATGTCGGGGTCAAAAGCCCCCGACTTTGATGCCTACGGATTGTTCCGTGCTACGCACTCCCACAATCCTACCCAATATTCGCATATCGTGGGATTATCATCCCACTTTTATGCTCATATCGGGGCGGGTCCTAAGGTCTTTCACCCACCTATGAGCAAGCTCATGTGGGCTTAGACCTTTTGACCCTGGCATCATCCATATTTTTATATTATAATCCATAACTTTCGGGTGGTGTCAAGCATTATCGGAAACTATTTTGCTTTTCCAGACATCGGAAAGCCCCAGGCTGTTGCGCCTGAGGCTTTCCGATTTTCTTATGAGGGGGGGAGATAGTGAGTTCATCAACTATCTGAAATATATATTACAGGGTAAATGTGTACAGAGTGTGTACGAATTCTAACTTAATTCTAAAATGTGTCTTGAGGTTTTATAAACTGCGGTAAGTTTCTCTCCGGACACCAAAAAGCCTCAGGCATCGTACCTAAGGCTTTTCGGTTTCTTATGAGGGGGGGAGATAGTGAGTTCATCAACTATCTGAAATACATATTACAGAGAAAATGTGTCCATTTTGTGTTCGAAAAATAAAAAATTTAACAATAGTTCTGCATGACGAACTGTACTTCCGTTTTCCCCTTATAGGTATTCTGGCTGACCTGATATACCACGGACAATGGGAAATTCCCTTTCCCGGCATAAAGTGCCTCTTCACTTCCTGCACCGTATTTTTCATCCAGGAAAGCTCCCAGTTTCTCCATATCTCCAAAAAATACCACCGTCTGTGTCGTGCCCTCCGGTGTCTTCACCCGGAATCTGGCACAGGTCTTGTTGGCACCCATTTTAAAGCCCGCCTGGAAGACCAGCCCCTTCTGGGCAAACAAAGGACGTGGATTCCCGGTGCCGAAAGGCTCCAACAGGGCAAACTCTCCCGCCAGCGCATCATCCGCATACCCCATGGGCATTGCCACATCGATATGTACTTTCGGAATAAAATCATCCTCCGTCAAAGTGCATTTATTATTCAAAGCAGCTCTCAGCGCTTCAATATCCTCTTCTCGCATGGAAAGGCCCGCTGCCAGCTTATGACCGCCGTACTTGGTAAAATACTCTTTTACCTGCGTCATGGCATCATACATGTGATAGGCTTCTATGGATCGTCCGGAACCCTTAACTCCATCTTCTCCCTTGGTCAGAATGAAGACCGGATGATGGTATTTTTCTCTGACTTTTCCGGCAATAATACCGGCAATGCTCTCATGTACCTCCGGCAGATAGATCACCATAATTTTATCTTCTGCCATATGATGTTCCTGAATATACTCATCCGCTCTCTGAATTCCCTGTACTGTCAGGTTCTTGCGGCTCTCATTTAGGTCTTTCAGCTCTCTCGCCGCAGTCATGGCATCCGCCCTGGTAAAGCTCTGCAGCAGTTCCAATGCCCGTTTGGCAGTATCCAGTCTTCCCGTGGCATTCAGGCAGGGTCCCAGCACAAATCCCAGATGATAGGCGCTCAGCCGGTCTGGCGCAATATCATTCACTTCCATCAGCGCCTTCAAGCCTTCGTTATATCCCTTCTGGATACGCTTCAACCCTTCCTTCACCAGAATGCGGTTCTCGTCCTTTAATTCCATGACATCGCACACCGTGGAAAGGGCTGCAAATTCCAGTAACTCCTCCTGAATATTTACAAGTCCCGGATTTCCTGTCTTTTCCGTGATCGCCTGGATCAGTTTCAGTGCTACCACGCCACCACAAATGCCGGAAAAAGGATACGTATCGTCTGCTCTCTTGGGATCCACCACTGCCAGCGCCGGAGGCAGCTGTTCCTTCCGCTCTCCGTTTTCTTCTATATATGGAACTTCATGATGATCCGTAACGATCACCCGCATGCCGAGAGAATTTGCCATTGCGATCTGGGGTGCCGCTGCAATTCCGTTATCGCAGGTCACGATCATACCGACACCTTCTCTTTTGGCCTCTTCGATCAGATGCTCATTTAATCCATAGCCGTCATGGATTCTGTGGGGAATCGCCGTGTCCACCTGAGCCCCCAGCATCTGAAAACCTTTGGTCAGAATATAGGAAGAACAGATTCCATCCACATCATAATCCCCGATGACCCGGATATGCAGCCCTTCCCTTACCGCTTTTAGAATTTCCTCCACTGCCTTATCCATATCCTTTAACAACCAGGGAGAATAACAATCTTCCAGTTTCCCGTAGAGGAACTTCTGTATCTCACTCTCTTCCGTCAGATCCCGGTTTCTTAGGATTCTCGCTGTCACCGGACTGATATGAAATTCCTTCGCCCATTTATCAAAATCTGCCTTTTTTGCGGCTACATACCATTTTTCCATAGATTCTCCTGCTTTGTAACATTTGGAAATATTTATGCCTATAAGAATCTTTCATTCTATACAGACGCATGGCTTATTATAGCATGAAAACAATCCTTGCGCATCTGCTGTTTTTATGCTATAGTCAATTCAATTTCTATCTGAAATTTCTTACATCCGGCGTTTCGCCATTTTTCAAGCAACTTTTAATTACACTAAGGAGGATTCTGCCTATGAAACACAAACAAGTATTTTCCATGAACCTTACCGGTCCTATTGACTACGGTTTCCGTAATGACTATATGTTCCGCGCAGCCCTGCAGCTAAGTCAAAAAGCTCTGACCGGTCTCATCAGTTCTCTGCTCCATCTGCCACCGTCCGCAATTAAGTCCGTCACCATTACCAATCCAATCACTTTAGGTGCAACCATTGAAGACAAAGATTTTGTTCTCGATACCAATGTCTTGTTGAACAATAATACTCTCATAAATTTGGAAATGCAGGTGAATAACCTCTACAACTGGCCGGAGCGTTCCCTGAGTTATCTGTGCCGTAACTTTGATCAACTAAATAAAGGTCAAAATTATTCTGAATTAAAACCTGTAATTCACATTGGTTTTTTAGACTACACCCTGTTTCCGGAACACCCTGAGTTCTATGCTACATATCGATTACTGAATCTTAAGGATCATTTTGAATATAGTGACAAACTCACACTTTCTGTGGTAGACTTAAAACATATAGAATTGGCTACCGAAGCTGACAAAGCATATGGTATTGACAAATGGGCTGCTTTATTCCGGTCTATTTCATGGGAGGAAATTCTTATGACTGCTAAAAATGATGAATACCTGATGGAAGCGACAAAGACTTTATATAATCTGAATGCGGATGACATGGTCAGACAACGCTGCCAGGCACGAATGGATGCTGAACTCCAGGAACAGTATCTGCTGAAGAAGATTGATACTCTGACTGCCGAGAATGCCGCGAAAGACGCAGAGATTGAATCTCTGAAAAAGGAACTTGCCAGTTTGCAGCAGAATGTATAACCATAACTTAACTTTAAAAGGAGCCGGAACATTTCGTTCCGACTCCTTTTTTGATTCCATTCTACTATCTGAAATCTTATTTTGCCTTCGGCGCAAACTTCTTTCTCAATACATACCACAGGGCACCTGCAATACATACAGAGGAGTAAGCACCACAGATGATACCTACCATCAGAGGCAGTGCAAAATCACGGATGCTGGTCACACCCCAGATGTACAACGCACCTACCATTACCAGCGTGGTCAGGGAGGTAAATAAGCTTCGGGACAGTGTCTGGGTGATGCTGTGGTTTACAACATCCTGCAGATCATCCTTCTTGGTCATAACTGCCATATTCTCACGTACACGATCGAAGATTACGATGGTGGCGTTGATAGAGTAACCTACGATGGTCAGCAGACATGCGATAAAGGTATTGCTGACAGATACTCTCGCCAGTGCGTAGAAGGTAATTACTACCAGCACATCGTGAAGCAGACAGGCAATACTGCTGACACCGAAACGGATATCGCTGAAACGGAAGCGGATATAGATCAGCATGCAGATGATTGCTACTGCTACTGCCAGGATCGTATCGGACTTCATTTCATTACTGATGGTGGAACTGATGGTCTCGGAGGTGATCAGTGTCTCATCCACACCAAAGTTATCCACGAATACCTGATTCAAAGCCTGTCTCTGATCCACATCCAGAGAAGTAGTCTTGAAGATAACTTCGTTGGAGCCCTGTACGGTCTGGATCTGAACCGCACTGCCGGTGGTGCTCTCGATCAGAGGTACCATCTCGCTGTTGATCTCTTCCAGCGTATAGCTCTTATCAAAAGTGACAGTAGTTGCGGTACCACCCTTGAACTCCAGGCTGTAATTCAGTGCATCTCCGGTGTTCATCTTGTAGACACCCATGGTGATAAATCCAACAGCGATCACTGCCAGAGACAATCCGAAGAAAATACCCTTCTTGCCGAGGAAATTCACAGTCTTGTGTTCCTTACCTACACCATACCACTTAGGATCCTTTAATCCCAGTGCATAGAAAGCTTTCATAATGTACTTGGTCACTACCAGTGCAGTGAACATGGATAAAACGATACCCAGTGCCAGGGTCTGTGCAAATCCCTTGACAGTACCGGGACCTAACAGCCACAATACAGCTGCAGCGATCAGGGTGGTCACATTACCGTCGATAATGGCGGACAGTGCCTTGTCATAACCGATCTGCATAGCGCTCTTAACGGTCTTGCCGGTAGCCAGTTCCTCCCGGATACGGGCAAATACGATAACGTTGGCATCCACTGCCATACCGATGGACAGGATGATACCTGCGATACCGGACAGGGTCAGGGTCAGGTCAAAGCCGTTCAGCAGCAATACTACCAATGCCACATAAATACCCAGTGCAATGACAGAAGCAAATCCGGGCAGAAAATATACTGCGATCATGAAAACAGCCACTACGATAAATCCGATCACAGCTGCTTTTAAACTGGTGGAGATTGCTTCCACACCCAACTGTGCGCCAACTACCTTGGAATGCAGCTCTTCCAGCTCCAGCTTCAGTCCACCGATACGGATGGTGGAAGCCAGGCTCTCTGCCTCTTCATAGGAGTTCATAGGAGAGATCTGTGCATTACCATCGGAGAACACACCTTTTACGGAAGGAACACTTACAAAGGATCCATCATAGTAGATACCCAGGGTCTCGCCCTTCTCGTAAGCATTTCTGGTAGCCTCTTCAAACTTCTTAGTGCCTTCCTCCGTCATCACCAGATCTACCGCATAAGTGGAATTGCCCATCGTCTGGTCCTTGATAGAGCCTGCGGTAGCAGTCTTGACATCTGTACCCTCCAGCATGATGGATCCATCTGCCTTCAGTTCATCGATGGTCTTATTCAGAGCGTACGCATAGCTTGCATTGCCCTGTGCATCGGTCACTGCCTGCATAGAGTAGTTCGCATTGCCGTCCTTGTCTGTCTCTGCAATGAAATACAGGGAACCGGGACGTCCCAGTTCTTCCAGGATCTTGTTGGCATCTGTTACACCGGGGATCTCGATATTGATACGATCGGTACCCTCCTGGTATACAATAGCCTCTTTACTGTAATTCTCAACACGCTTCTGCAGCTTGGCAATAGTATCTGCCATATCCGTTGCATCCGGCTCTTCATCGCCTACCACCTGATAAGTGATGCTGACACCACCGGCCAGATCCAGTCCCAGACTGATGTCTGAAGCACTGGCAGTTCCTTCCGCATCTACGCCATTAAGATCCACATAGCCGACACCCAGCAGGACCAGAAGTGCGCAGAGCAGAATGATGATTGCTTTACTTTTTTTCATCTTTCCTTTGTCCTTTCTATTCTTCTGAAGCTTCTGCCGCTTCCGCAGCCTTCAGCATGATAGCACATTCGATACGTTTTCTCTGCAGCTCACAACCGATGTCATACGCATCATTGATATTGCCATGGAAATTATAGGAGTTCGCAGCACATCCGCCGCTGCAATAGAACTTGGCAAAACACTTCTTACACTTGTCCTTTGCATAGACATTACAGCATTTGAACTCATCGCGGATATCATCTCTTACCACACCGGTATCCACATTGCCCATGAGGAACTTCTCGTTACCCACGAACTGGTGGCAGGGATACAGGTCTCCCCAGGGAGTAACCGCCAGATATTCGGTACCGGATCCGCAGCCGGAGAGTCTCTTGGCTACGCAGGGACCGCCCTGCAGATCGATCATAAAGTGGAAGAAATTGAAAGCCTTGCCCTCTTTCTTACGCTTGATCATTTCTACTGCCAGTTTATCGTATTCTTCCTTTAAGATCGGAAGATCCTCTTCTCTGATGGCATAATCATCCGTAGGCTGTGCCACAACGGGCTCCACGGAGATCTGTTTGAATCCCAGATCTGCCAGATGCAGAACGTCCTTGGAGAAATCGAGATTATTGTGGGTGAACGTACCACGCACATAATAGTTCATCTGGTCTCTGCTCTCCGCTACCTTTTGGAACTTGGGAACAATGATGTCATAGCTGCCCTGTCCGCCACGGAAAGGACGCATCTTGTCGTTGATCTCCTTACGTCCATCGATACTCAGCACGATATTACCCATTTCCTTATTCACGAACTCCAGGATCTCATCATTTAATAAGATACCATTGGTAGTCAGGGTAAAACGGAACTTTTTATTGTTGGACTTCTCTAAGCTTCTGCCGTATTCTACCAGCTGCTTTACCACATCCCAGTTCATCAGTGGTTCGCCGCCGAAGAAATCCACTTCCAGGTTCACACGGTTGCCGGAATTGGCTACCAGGAAATCCAGTGCCTTTTTGCCGACCTCAAAGCTCATCAGCGCTCTTCTGCCGTGGTACTCACCCTCTTCCGCAAAGCAATATCTGCAGGCAAGGTTACAGTCATGGGCAATGTGCAGGCACAGTGCCTTGACTACGGTCTGGCGCTTCTTAAAATCAAAAATGTAATTCTCATAAATATCGGGAGCAAACAGCTGTCCTGCCTTCTCCAGCTCCAGGACCTCGTCCACCGCTTCGGTGATCTCTTCCTGGGGATAGGGGATATTTGCAAGATTCAGTACGGCGGCCTTGATGGTGTCCGCATCCTTGATACCTTCTGTCACCAGAGGCTCTACCAGCAGGATCATATCATACACAATATCATCTACCACATGGACAGAACCACTGTTCACATCCATAACGATATTATAGCCGTTGCTCTTATACTGGTGTATCACAGTTCTATTCCTCTTCTTTCTACTTCTTATTGCTTAAAATACATTAACATTAACTATTCGGAACCCCATTCGCAAAATCGTCCTCCGGACTTTCCTGAATAACATGCCTGCATGTTATTTGCTCATGTGGTTACTTCGCCGTATTTTGCCGGACGTATCTTCTTACGTATGCAAGCATCCGACAAAGAATACGCTGTCATCTCCAGCTCCGAATAGTTAACAGAGAATAAGCAGCGACCTGAATCGCTGCTTACGTTAGTCTCTTCTCATTTTCTTAGATTATTTAATCTTTTCACAACTCTGGTTTCCTACAGTGCAGGAAGTCTTACATGCAGACTGGCAGGAAGTCTGGCACTCGCCGCAGCCGCCCTTTTTCATGGATTCCTTTAAATCTCTGGTTGTTAAAGTCTTAATATGCTTCATTAAAAATAGCCTCCTTATGATTTCAAAGCGCCTATAGACGCCAGCGTGTATATAAACATACAGACACGCAACTCACTTTTGCTCATTATATCATGTATTTGGCATTTGTAAAAGCTTTTTTTCTCAAAAACCGTTAAATTCCTGTCCATTTCTGTATTTTACCCTAACATTCCGCCCAGTGTCCCCCCGGCCACACACAATACCATTGTGGTCCAGAAGGAATTGCCCAATGCAGTTTCCGGCGTTTTGATCAATACGGATACCACCGCCAGTATCACGAAATATGCTGCCCCTAGCAGTGCTCCCCAAAGAAACTTCTGCGTCTCCATCTTTTTTCCTGCCAAAAATCCCGCCATAAAGGTAGTTACGACATAAATAGCCGAGATTGCAATGGTCACCATTCCTTCCGTCAGATGCAATTTATACAATAAAAGTGCCAACAGACATAAAAGCAACAGTGTCAGCACATAGGATGCCAGCAGACATTTTGCCAGTGCAAGCACCGGAACCCCTTCTTTTCTCTCGCCTCTTTTTTCCATGTTGCTCCTCCTTTTTACCTATGTAAAATATATATTCAAATCATTCGGAAAACTTGACAACTATTCCTGTCCTATTGTATATTGTTGCTTAATAACTTATAAATGGGGCTTATGCCTACTACTATTATTTAAGAAGGAGTGAACTTTTTTGGATACCTCTGGTGTCATACAACTTGTTTCTATCGTAATTCTGATTTTTCTATCCGGCTTTTTCTCTTCTGCCGAGACAGCACTGTCCACGGTCAATCGTGTACGAATGCGTACCCTGGAAGAGGAAGGCAGCAAGCGTGCTGCACGCGTCAACAAAGTCCTGGACAATTACAGTAAAATGATCAGTACCATTCTGATCGGCAACAATATTGTCAATCTGACTGCATCTTCCCTGGCAACAACATTAGCTATGCGAATCAATCTGGCTGTAGGTATCGCAACCGGTGTTCTGACCATTGTCGTGCTGCTCTGCGGCGAAATCGTACCCAAGACCTGGGCAATACTGTATTCTGAGAAGCTGGCCCTGACATATTGCAATGTAATCTATTTTCTGATGCAGGTGCTCACGCCGGTCATCTTCATTGTGGATCTGCTGTCCCACGGTATCATGAAGCTGTTACATATCGATCCCAACAAAAAAGCCAGCACCATGACTGAAAGCGAGCTGAAAACCTACGTGGACGTCAGTCATGAGGACGGTGTCATCGAATCCGAGGAACGCAAGCTGATCTACAATGTGTTCGATTTTTCCGATGCCCACGCCAAGGATATCATGATTCCACGCATCAATATGGTAACGGTCAGTCTGGATGCTACTTATGACGATGTTCTGGCAGTTTTCCGGGATTCCATGTATACCAGGCTTCCGGTCTATGAGGATGACAAGGACAATATTATCGGTCTGATCAATATCAAGGACTTTATCCTGACGGAGGATCAGAGTGCTTTCCATGTGGGAAACATTTTGCGTGATGCTTACTATACTTACGAGTACAAGAAAATCGCAGACCTCATGTATGAGATGCGGGAAAAGACCACCAATGTCTCTTTCGTATTAAATGAATACGGTGCTACCGTTGGTATGATCACTCTGGAGGATCTGTTAGAAGAGATCGTCGGTGAGATCCGTGACGAATACGATGAGGACGAGGAAGAACTGATCCAGAAGATGTCAGAAGATACTTATCTGGTGGAAGGCAGCATGAAGCTGGATGACATCAACGACGTTCTTGGAACAAATCTGACCAGTGAAGATTATGACTCCATCGGCGGTCTGATCATCGACTGTCTGGATCGTCTGCCGGAGGATGGTGAGGAAGTTACCCTGGAGAACGGTATTCACTTGAAGGTACAGGGTATCGACCAGAACCGTATCATCAAGGTACTGATGACGATTCCAGAACCCAACGAAGAACATGTGGAACACAGTTCCGAGACCTCTGAGAATCACGAATAACTCTGACGGTTCCGCAGTCCCTGAGGCACACGGACAGTCCTGGCACTCCCGTAGCTTTTGCGATCCACGAACCGCACCGGCACTTCCGCTCTTTTGAGGTCCACGAACCGCACCGGCACTTCCGCTCTTTTGAGATCCACGAACTGCACCGGCACTTACGCTCTTTTGAGATCCACAAACCGCACCGGCACTTCCGCTCTTTTGTGAATTATGAATGGGAATAACGAAAGGAATACAAATGTCACAGGATAAAAATACACAAAACAAGAAAACAAAAATGACTTCCAAACAGATCTTCGCGATCATTGGAATTATTCTGCTGGTGCTTTTATATGTCGTGACGCTTTTTGCGGCGATCTTCGACAGCTCCGCCAGCCACGCGCTATTCGCCACCTGCCTGCTAGCCACCGTGGCCATCCCTCTTCTCATCTGGATCTACACCTGGATGTTTGGAAAACTGACAAACCGCTCCACCTTCGCAGACTTCCATCCGGAAGAAAAGGAGAACGAAAATAAATAGCAAGTTAGTTTGGTGTAAAAAGCCCCAAAACAACGAATTCCGTACAAAAAAGTTCCGAAATCAGGATTTTTTGTACGGAATTTCTTTATTTTGCTTGTGTAGCGAAAATAGAGACTTTTTACATAGCAAAATCTTATGTTTTTGTATTTTTTTTCGTAGAAATTGGCGTTTTGAATACAAACAGAACTCCCGAAGTGGCAGAAAGCCCTCAGGCAGATGTCTGCCTGAGGGCCTTCTGCCGCTCTGGGAGTTCGTCCGGTCTAAGGCTCCCTCCGCTACGAACCATTTAGCAGTCCACGCCGAGCTTACGCAGTTCCTCTTCCGCCTGCTCTTTGGCCAGGAAGTGGATGCCGTGGATACCCTGTTCTTCGGCCGCCTTCACATTCATCAGCGTATCATCCAGGAAAACGCTCTCATCTGCCTTTAATCCATAGCGTTTCAGAAGCAGCTGGTAGATCTCCGGTTCGGGCTTGATCAGCTGATCCTTGTAGGACAGGATGCCACCTTCCATCTCCGGCAGAAAATTCAACGCTTCCGCACATTCTGTCTCTGCCTTGTGTGAGAAGTTGGACAGATAATACACATGGTATCCCTTTGCTTTCAGTTCCTGTAACCATGGAATAGCGTAAGCTCTGGGGGTTACCATGCCAGCGATATTCTCGAACGCCTGATGCAGTTCTTTCTCCAGTTCCGGTGCATCCTTTACAAATGCAGCCAGAACCTGCTCGTCCGTCCAGGTACCGCGGTCATACTCTGCCCACAGCGGATGCATAATAGATGCCTTTGCGATTTTTTTGATCATTTCCGCATCAAATCCCTTGTCCGCCAGAAATCCCTCCCAGCGATAGTCTGTCAACACATTGCCAATGTCAAAAATTATATTGCGTATCATAACTCTTCTCTCCTATTCGTTTTACTAGTCAAAGCAGTTCCGTTTCCGCCGGTATATCCTCTTTTTGCCGTCACTTTTATATCTTCGCTTCTTCCTGTCTGTCCAGCTCCATGATCTCCAACAGTTTCTCCGCCGCCGGAGCCATAGGCATCTTCGTGTTCCTAACGACACAGAATTGACGCTTCGGTATTATTTTATTGAATCTAAGTTCGAAAAGCAAGCCGGATTCCACATAATCTCTGGCAAAATCCCGCATCACACAGCCAACACCCAGATTTCGTCTCACAAACTGTACGATCATATCGCTGGTGGCCAGTTCGAACTCCGGCTGCACATATACCCCGTTTCCCGCCAGAAATTCATCCATGTAGCTGCGGCTGCTGGTATTTTTCTCCAGGAAAATAAGAGGCAGACTTTCCAGTTTCTGAAAATCCAGCGTCCGGTTCTTGTAGCTGAAAAATCTTCTTCCCGCCACGAAGACATCCTCAATCTCCCGCACCGGTATCATCTGAATATCAGGTCTCTCCGGAAACGGCGTACTGACAATTCCGAAGTCAATGTGTCCCTCTCTTAAATAATTCAATGTCTCCGGTGTCGGCGCATTGGTGACGATCACCTTGATCCCGGGGTACTGTTCATGGAACTTTTCCAGATAGGGAAGCAGATAAAACTGCAATGTCATATCGCTGGCACCGATGCGGACTTCTCCCAGTTCCATATTCTGCATCTGGTGAACCTTCTTCACACCCATTTCGATCTGTTCGTACCCTTTTGCCACATAGGAATACAACAGTTCTCCCTCACTGGTCAGCCGTACTCCCTTGGCCGCCCGGTGGAACAGGGCGGCATCCAGGGTATTTTCCAGCTGCTTGATGGCCTGACTGACCGCCGGCTGTGAAATTGACAGTTCCCCGGCCGCTTTGGTCACACTCCCACATTTTGCCACATAATAAAATACTTTATACGCTTCCAGATTATTGATCATATCTCGCTGTCTCCATCTCAAAATTACTATCAGACACTGGTTTTTGTTCCTTCACAGTAAAAATCTGTAGCTATTCAGAGCCATGCAAAACTGCGTTCTACGAATGTTTGCATTCAGCCAGATACTGTGTAATCAAAATTCCTGCCGGATTCATCGTATACCAAAAAGGACACGGGCTGATCTCATACCAGCACCATGCCCTTTCCATTCTCATTCACATTTTACAGATGTTTTTTCCATCAAAGATTATCCTATCTCTCCGCATTTGACAGCATTTATTTCTTCAAAGGACTCTCACGATAGATGATATCTTCCCTTCCCGGGCCGTTGCTGACCATGGTGATAGGGAATCCGATCTGCTCCTCAATGAATTCCACATACTTTCTGCAGTTCTCCGGCAGTTCATCGAAGTTGCGGATACCGCGGATATCGCACTTCCAGCCAGGGAGCTTTTTCAGTACGGGCTTTGCCTTTTCCAGCTTGTAGGTAACAGGGAAATCAGTGGTAACTTCACCGTCGATCTCATACCCTACACATACAGGGATCTCATCCAGATATCCCAGTGCATCCAGTACGGTAAATGCCACATCGGTAGCGCCCTGCAGACGACAGCCGTACTTGGTGGCAACACAGTCGAACCATCCCATACGTCTGGGACGTCCGGTAGTTGCACCGAACTCACCACCGTCACCGCCGCGGTGACGTAATTCATCTGCTTCGTCACCGAAGATCTCAGATACGAAAGCACCTGCTCCTACGGAAGAGGAATATGCCTTACTTACGGTAACGATCTGCTTGATCTCATAAGGAGGGATACCTGCACCGATGGCGCCGTAAGCTGCCAACGTGGAGGAAGAAGTTACCATGGGGTAAATTCCGTGATCCGGATCCTTCATGGTTCCTAACTGGCCCTCTAACAGAATGGTCTTGCCCTCTTTCAGTGCCTTATCTAAGAATGCGGATACATCGCATACAAAAGGTGCGATCATATCGCGATACTCATGCAGGGTATTTAACAGCTCTGCGGGATCGATCATGGGCTTGTGATACAGATGCTCTAAGATGACATTCTTCATCTCACTGACACGCTGTACTTTTTCCTGCAGCAGTTCTTCATCAAACAGCTCACTTACCTGGAAACCGATCTTCGCATACTTATCAGAATAGAAAGGTGCGATACCGGACTTGGTAGATCCGAAGGACTTACCGCCCAGTCTCTCCTCTTCATACTGATCAAATAAAATATGGTAAGGCATTACCATCTGTGCACGATCAGACACCAGAATCTTGGGCATGGGAACATTTCTGTCTGTGATAGACTTGATCTCTTTCATCAGGATCGGAATGTTTAATGCCACACCGTTACCAATCACGCTGGTGGTATGATTGTAAAATACACCGGAAGGAAGGGTGTGCAGAGCAAATTTACCATAATTGTTCACGATGGTATGTCCTGCATTTGCGCCGCCCTGAAAACGTACGATAATGTCCGCTTTCTCTGCCAGCATATCTGTGATCTTTCCTTTTCCTTCGTCGCCCCAGTTGGCTCCTACAACTGCCTTTACCATGTTTTCCTCCATTCTTTACCACAGTTTCTGTGATAAATCTACATCCAATATCTTGTTCCGGGTGATCCAAAGAAACTCCTGCTTCTCTTTCTCACACCGTTTTACAGTATACAACACTTTGTGGTATAAGTAAAATCAATATTTATTATATTTTATATAACCTACATCTATATTCAAAACGCGTAGCGTTTTGCCATGCGAAACTTAGAACTTCTTCACGAAAGATCCTATGCTCTGAGTGATTAGAAGTTCTTTTCGCATTATTCTCTGCCGTCCCAACAGTAGGTGCACAGCTTCTCTCTGCCGATGCCCACGGACTCAATCATATCATCCAATCTCTGAAACTGCAATGTGGTGAACTTCAGCTGTTTGCAGATCCGTCCTACCATCTCCTCGTATTCCGGAGTATCGGGATTCACATAGTTCTTCAGATCGATTTCTCTGCCCTCCTGCTCAATCTCCTTGATCACACGGCGGGTGATCAGATCCATCTCGGAAGAAGATCTGGAAAAGTTCAGGTACTTGCAGCCATATAACAGAGGCGGACAGGCCGGACGGATATGTACTTCCTTTGCACCGCTCTGGTACAGGAATTCCGTGGTCTCTCTTAACTGTGTGCCGCGGACAATAGAATCGTCGATCAACAACAGACTCTGATCCTGGATCAGATCATGTACCGGGATCAGTTTCATCTTTGCGATCAGATTTCTCTGGGTCTGGATCGTCGGCATAAAGGACCTGGGCCAGGTGGGGGTATACTTAATAAACGGACGGGAAAAAGGAATTCCCGAACGGTTGGCATATCCCACTGCATGAGCGGTACCGGAATCCGGCACTCCTGCTACGATATCCGGTTTTACATTATCACGCTCCGCCAGCTTGGCACCGCATTGATAACGCATCTTCTCTACACTGATGCCTTCATAGGATGAGGACGGATATCCGTAATAGACCCACAAAAACGTACAGATCTTCATATCCTTGCCGGGCTTCACCAGGGTTCGTACACCTTCCGGTGTCACCACGGCGATCTCTCCCGGTCCCAGCTCTCTCACGGGCTGGTATCCCAGATTCAGATAAGCGAAGCTCTCAAAGGAGACGCAATAAGCCCCCTCCTTTTTGCCTACTGCCACCGGAGTACGGCCCATCTTATCTCTGGCCGCATAGATTCCCTTGGGTGTCATGATCAGTAAGGTCATGGAACCGTCGATGATCTCCTGGGCGTACTGAATGCCCTCCACCAGATTGTCCTTCTGGTTGACAATGGCCGCCACCAGCTCCGTGGCATTGATGTCACCGCCGCTCATCTCCAGAAAATGAGAATGCCCCTTCGCAAACAGATCCTTGATGATGGCATCCGTATTGTTGATCTTGCCCACGGTGGTAATAGCATAAGTTCCGTGATGGGAACGCACCATCAGCGGCTGGGGCTCAAAATCGGAAATACAGCCGATGCCCAGATGTCCGTGCATCTCATTGACATCCTTGTCGAACTTCGTACGGAACGGTGCATTCTCTATGTTGTGAATGGCTCTGTTGTAACCTTCTTCTTTGCTGTAGACTGCCATGCCGGCACGTCTGGTTCCCAGATGGGAATGATAATCCGTTCCAAAGAACAGATCAAACACACAGTCTTCTTTTGCTGCGACTCCAAAAAATCCACCCATTTTCGTCTCCTGCTTTCTTATCATTCTGTAACGATTCAGAGCCATGTAAACATCAAAAGATCACCGATGAATGAGGTTCTGAATAGTTTCCGTTTCCACAAATTACTTCAGCAGAAAACGTTTATACGTTGATCTCGGCCTTTACACCCAGTAAGTCCTTGTTGGCCTCTAAGATCGGGCTGATCACATTTTTCAGGAAAGCTTCCACCTGCTCTTTGGAACGTCCGATATACTTGGACGGATCCATGGATGCTTTCAGTTCCTCCAGTCCCATGGGGAATGCGGGATCTGCGGCGATCAGCTCCAGGAGGTTATTCTCTTTTCCTTCTACCTTCACATTGCGTCCGGCCTCCATGGAAAGCTCACGGATACGCTCATGCAGTTCCTGACGGTTGCCGCCTAACTTTACGGCATCCATCATAATATTCTCGGTAGCCATGAAAGGAAGCTCGCTCATCATGTGCTTTTCAATTACCTTCGGATATACTACCAGTCCGTCTACCACATTCAGGCACAGATCCAGAATACCATCGATGGCAAGAAAGCCTTCGGGAATAGACAGTCTCTTGTTGGCAGAATCGTCCAGCGTTCTCTCGAACCACTGGGTTGCGGAAGTAATGGCGGGATTCAGCGCATCCACCATCACATAACGGGACAGGGAAGCAATACGCTCACTTCTCATGGGATTACGCTTGTAAGCCATGGCGGAGGAGCCGATCTGGTTCTTCTCGAAGGGCTCTTCCACTTCCTTCAGATGCTGTAACAGACGGATATCGTTGCTCATCTTGTGTGCGGATGCCGCAATACCTGCCAGTACGTTGGCTACTCTGGTATCCACCTTACGGGAATAGGTCTGGCCGGATACAGGATAGCACTCCTTGAATCCCATCTTGGCAGCGATCATGGGATCGATCTTGTCGATGGTCCCCTGATCTCCGTTGAACAGTTCCAGGAAAGAAGCCTGGGTTCCGGTGGTTCCCTTAGAGCCTAACAGCTTCATGGTACCCAGAACGTGATCCAGATCCTCCAGATCCAGTGAGAACTCCTGTAACCACAGCGTTGCTCTCTTGCCTACGGTTGTAGGCTGTGCAGGCTGAAAATGAGTAAATGCCAGGGTAGGCTGTGCCTTATACTTATCAGCGAAATCCGCCAGTTCCTTCATAACATTGATCAGCTTTTTTCTGACAAGCTTCAGTGCCTCGGTCATCACAATAATGTCGGTGTTGTCACCCACATAGCAGGAGGTTGCGCCCAGATGGATGATTCCGGCTGCCTTGGGGCACTGCTGTCCGTATGCATACACATGGCTCATAACGTCATGACGTACCAGTTTTTCACGCTCTTTTGCCACATCGTAATTAATGTCCTCAGCATGGGCCTTCAGTTCCTCGATCTGCTCATCTGTGATAACGGGCTTACCGTCCTGGGACAGTCCCAGTTCTTTTTCCGTCTCTGCCAGTGCAATCCACAGCTTTCTCCATGTACGGAATTTCATATCCGGGGAGAAAATATACTGCATCTCCTTGCTTGCATAGCGTTCGGATAACGGGCTCTGATATCTGTCTGTACCTGTACTCATTTGTCTGCTCCTCTTATTTTCTAATTTATTGCAACCATTCAAAACCCATCCCTCACATTCACAAAACCGTATGCTTCTCATACTTTCCCGCTGCTTCGCAGCTAATTTTGTTCATGTGTGGGATGGTGACTCTACTCGAGTCACCTTACAAATAAGAAAACTGCTACTTACATGCAGGCATGACGTATCAGTTTTTCTTATTCTGCGGTTTTCTGAATAGTTATTGTTTATTTGTCAAATTCTCCGCGGATATCTTCCGCAGGCGGTTCCATCGGGTATTTTCCGGTAAAGCAGCCCTTGCAGATGCCAAGATTACCGCCCACCAGTTCTTCCAGTCTCTCAATCTTCAGATAATCCAGGCTGTCCGTGCCGATCAGATCACTGATCTCCTTGATGGAACGGTTATATGCGATCAGCTGGTCTCTCGCCGGGACGTCTGTGCCGAAATAGCAGGGCCACAGAAACGGTGGTGAACTGACTCTCATATGTACCTCTTTGGCTCCGGCTTCCCGTAACATCTTTACGATACGGTCGGAGGTGGTGCCGCGGACAATGGAATCATCGATCATGATGACACGCTTGCCCTCCACGGCTTCCCGGATAGGGTTCAGTTTGACCTGAACGCTGCTTTCTCTGCTCTTCTGCTTCGGTTTGATGAAGGTTCTGCCCACATAGGCATTTTTCACGAAGCCCATGCCGTAAGGGATTCCCGACTGCATGGAATATCCCATGGCTGCGCAGTTGCCGGATTCCGGTACGCCGATGACCAGATCCGCATCCACCGGGGAATCCATAGCCAGGAACTTTCCGGCCAGAATACGGGAATCGTATACGCTGACGCCGTCGATAAAGCTGTCGGGTCTGGCGAAATAAATATACTCAAAAATACATCTGGCGGTCTCCGCAGGCTTTAATACATGGGTGGTATCGGACTCAATTCCTTTCTCCGGGGAAATGGTCACGATCTCGCCGGGAAGCACATCCCGGACGAACTCGGCACCTACCGTATCCAGAGCGCAGGTCTCGCTGGACAGAAAATACGCATTGTCTCTCTTGCCGATGCATAACGGCTTAAATCCATAAGGATCTCTGGCGCCGATCAGCTTTCTGGGAGACATCACCACCAGGGAATAGGCTCCCTTGATCTTCGTCATGGCTCTGCCCACAGCTTCCTCTACCGATTTGGAATTCAAACGCTCTCTGGCAATATGATAAGCAATCACCTCGGAATCAATGGTGGTCTGGAAAATAGCACCGGTATACTCCAGTTCTCTTCGAAGCTCCGGCGCATTGATCAGGTTACCGTTATGGGCCAGTCCCAGAGTACCCTTTACATAATTCAGTACCAGAGGCTGTGCATTCTCTCTGGTGGATCCTCCCGCTGTAGAATAGCGGACATGTCCCACACCGATGTCACCTTTTAACTTCTCCAGCTGTTCCGGTGTAAATGCCTCATTGACCAGTCCCATGTCTTTGCTGCTTAAGACTTTGCCCTTGGGCCCATTCGTGTCACTGACGGCAATACCGCAGCTTTCCTGGCCTCTGTGCTGCAATGCCAGAAGGCCATAATAAATCGTGGATGCCACGTCGTGTCCGTCGAAATCATACACGCCGAAAACGCCACATTCTTCCTTTAATTTGTCATTATTTTCTGTCTGAATATAAATGTTGTCCGTCACTTGTAAGCCTTACCTTTCCTGCCTGCCCCGTGAAAAAAATCCCCAAGAAACGTACCCTACAGATCCTTGCCTGTCAGCATCTTGTAAGCCTGAAGGTATTTGTCAATGGTCTTCTCCACGATGTCCTCCGGCAGCTTCCAGCCTTTTTCAGGGTTGGCTTTCAGCCAGTCACGGGCGAACTGTTTGTCAAAGGAAGGCTGGCCATGTCCGGGCTCGTAGCCGTCTACCGGCCAGAAACGGGAGCTGTCGGGAGTCAATACTTCATCCCCCAGTACCATGTTGCCGTTCTCATCCAGTCCGAACTCGAACTTGGTATCTGCGATAATGATTCCTTTGGTCAGTGCATAATCCGCACATTTTTTATAAATAGCGATGGTATAGTCACGAAGCTTTGCCGCATATTCTGCGCCCTTGCCGGGGAAACGCTTCTCCAGATATTCCACACTCTGCTCATAGGAGATATTCTCATCATGATCTCCGATCTCTGCCTTGGTGGAAGGGGTATAGATGGGCTCGGGAAGCTTATCTGCCTCCTTCAGACCTTCCGGAAGCTTGATACCGCATACGGTACCGTTCTTCTTGTAGCTTTCCCAGCCGCTTCCGGTAATGTATCCACGAACGATGCACTCGATGGGGAGCATGTTCAGCTTCTTGCACATCATGCTGTTGCCGTCGAATTTCGGCTGTCTGAAAAATTCGGGCATATCCTTAACATCAGCGGATACCATATGATTGGGAATCACATCCTCAGTCATATCAAACCAGAATTTCGACATCTGGGTCAATACAGTTCCTTTCTTTGTTACTGTGTTGTCCAAGATCACATCAAAGCAGCTGATACGGTCAGTTGCCACCATGATCAGGGTGTCTCCGTTGTCATAGATCTCACGAACTTTGCCTTCCTTGATCGGTTTCATTTCCTGTACGCTCATACCATCAGTCCTCGCATTCTTATGTTTTTCAGTCTTTTATTGAAACAGGTGTGGGCAAGATACACCCACACCTAATAGATAAACAGATTTGCGAAAAAAAATCAATATATTTTTACTGCAACTTTCCGATAAATTCCCGAACCCGGGCATTTTCCGTTGTAAAAAGTGCTTCGGGAGAACCTTCCTCCACGATCACACCCTGTTCCATGAAAATAATGCGGTCGGATACTTCTCTGGCAAACTGCATCTCATGGGTTACGATGATCATGGTCATATGTTCACTTGCCAGCTGTCTGATCACCTTTAATACTTCTGCCGTCAATTCCGGATCCAGTGCCGAGGTCGGCTCATCGAAGAACAGGATCCTGGGCTGCAGTGCCAGTGCCCTGGCTATGGATACTCTCTGCTGCTGTCCGCCGGACAGCTGGTAAGGGTAGGCATCTGCCTTATCCGACAGTCCCAACTGTGCTAAAAGCTTCTCCGCCCTCGCCACGGCTTCTGTGCGGCTTACCTTATCCACATGGATCGGCGCATCGATGATATTTTTCATCACCGTATAATGGGGAAAAAGGTTAAAATTCTGGAACACCAGTCCGAAACATTTCCGGATCTTATGTAATTCTGCCTTGGACGCATATTCGCACTGTATTCTGCCGTTTTTATCCGTTTTCTCCGAAGCTGCCGTCTGCCCTAAATAGATCAGCTCACCACCGTCCATTTTCTCCAGAAGCGTTGCACAGCGAAGCAATGTGGATTTGCCGGAACCGGAGGGGCCGATGATGGAGACAACTTCTCCTTCGTTAACCTTCAGGGATATATCCTTCAGCACCCCGTTGCCGTCAAAACTTTTTTTCACATGATTCATTTCCAAAAGGACCATATTTCCGCACTGCTCCTATCTGTAATAAGATGTCTTCTTCTCCAGATACTCCATGAAAGAAGCCACCACGAGATTGAAGATATAATAGAACACACCTGCTGCCAACAGGGGAAGCACACTGGTCTGTGCCGCTCCGATCTGCTTTGCCACCGTGAACATTTCCGCAATGGAAATGGTAAATGCCATGGATGTATCTTTGACCAGCGTAATGGTCTCATTGGTCACTGGCGGGAGAACCCGCTTCACCACCTGCGGCAGAATGATCTTCACGAAAGTCTGTGCCTTGCTGTAGCCCAGCACCTCCGCAGCCTCATACTGCCCCACCGGTATGGACTCAATGCCCGCACGGTAGATCTCTGCAAAATATGCCGCATAATTGATCACGAATGCCAGTATCACCGCCGGGAAACGATACCCCGTTCCCACCTGCATGCGGAATACATAAAAGGGGGCAAAATACACCACGATGATCTGTAACATCAGAGGGGTTCCTCTCATGATGGATATGTATATTTTGGAGATAATGCGGATCACCTTACATCCTGACATTCTTCCGAAGGCTACGATCAGCCCCAGAGGAAGGGAAAACAAAAGGGTCAGTACAAATATTTCCACCGTTATCAGAAAGCCCTCTGCCAGTTGGGCACTCATGGTCAGCAAACTCATGAATTCTACTCCTTAACTATCCTTAGTTGATTATTTACCGAGACATACGCTGTCGGTCAGTCCCCATTTTTCAGCGATCTGTGCGAAGGTACCATCCGCTGCCATTTCGTCCAGTGTCTTCTGTACGGTATCTCTCAGTTCATCATTACCCTTCAGGAAACCTACTGCATACTGCTCTACAGCCAGCTTGTTGTCCTCGCCCTGCAGCATAACGAATTTTCCTTCTTCTCTCTGCGCAATCTGATACTGTGCCACACCGATATCAATGGCTACGGCATCTACCGCACCCTGCTCCAAATCCATGAAAGCGGTATTGTAGTCCGCATATTCGATCAGCTGGGAGAAGGAATCACGCAGTGCAATGTTGTCTGCATTTTCTTCATCGTTCAGAGCAGCCAGCGCAGAGGAATCCTTCTGTACTGCTACCACCTTGCCTGCCAGTTCTTCCTTGTTCTGTACACCGGAAGCAGACGCTACGACGAATACCTGACTGTTGTCGATATAGGGCTCTGTCCAGGTGTAGGCATCTTCTCTGCCGTTCATGGTGAAACCGTTCCAGATACAGTCAATGGCTCCGGAAGAAAGCTCCATATCCTTGGCATCCCAGTCGATAGGCTGCTTTACCAGCTCCCAATCCTGTCTCTTGCATACTTCTGCTGCCAGATCCAGGTCAAAGCCTACATATTCTCCACTGTCATCACGATATCCGTAAGGGGGAAATTCCGCATCGAAACCTACGGTAAATGTTTTCTCAGATCCTTTAGAACCACAGCCGGTAAGAACACCTGCTGCCATGCTGATTGCCAGTAATGCCACTAATACTCTTTTCATAATACATCCTCCCGTTCTGCCACTCACTGTTGGCCGCGTCGTATGCTTTAGCAAGGTAAATTGCTAACACGGTGTCATAGTAACACAACGAGAGGTGTCTTGTCAATTCTTTATCGGTCGTACCGCTCCACCATGGCCAGGATCTCCTGGGCATATTTCGGATAGGTGGCTGCGATGTCTTTTACTTCGTTTCTTGCACTCTCCGCTACTTCCTGATTGTAGTCCATCTGTTTACGGAGCACCTGTCTTCTCTGGATCAGTTCGTGACGGATTTCCACCATTTCCCGCTTGTCCAAAAGCGCAGCTGTCTGGCTGATCCAACGCTCCGGCATCTGCACACGGTAACCGGCCAGCTGCTGTACCAGCTGCTTCTGGTAGTACTCGATCTTAGCTTCCGCCTCTGCGAACTGCTTCCGCTCTTCCTTTTCGTCCTGATACATTTTCCACTGTTTTTCCAGCTTTGCTGCACTGTCCGTATTGTACTTCAGATACAGATATTCCATCAGCTGACAGTTGTTCACATAGCGGATCTTGACTTTATTCTGCAGCTGGATGATCTTGTTGATGGTCTTCTCCACCCGCTGCAGTTCCCGTCCTGCATCCATGTACCGGATGCAGACATAGGAGATGGCTACAGCTCCTGCACCTACTGCCAGAAAAAGTCCCACATAGACATCCATTTCAAAAGCATACTGCAGGATCACCAGCATGATCACACAGACGATCAATGCCGTAAGGAAAATGACAGCCATGCCCCGTTGGTTGTTCATCAGATTCTCCAGCTCATTTCTCCGGTATTCGTAGGCATGTCGTTCTCCGTCCAGTCTGTGCAGATCCTGCCTTATCAGATTGCCGTATTTCTCGCCGTCCCGAATCTTCTGAATGCCTTCTTCAATCTCGTTCTCTCTTTTGCGGATCGCATAGAAGTCCGCATCCCGCATACGGTTCTTCTTTTCCCGGTATCTGCTGCGTTCCTGTTCCAGCCCGGCCAGCTTGCCGGCCACCCGGTTGACCTCTTCTCTCTGCTCTGCTGGCAGGGCCTCAATCTCATCCGTATCCGTCAGATAAGAAGTCACCAGCGTATACTCTCCCGTCAGGAGGTCGATCTCCTTGGAAGCCTCTGCGATCTGCTCCAGGCAATTTACAATGTAACGTTTTCTCTGGTCTTCCTCATCAAAATTCACACCGTTGCGGGTATAGACCAGCTGTTCCCAGTCCTCTTCCTGCTGTATCGGTTCTTTTTTCTTAAATAAACGGTTCCACCACGCCATAATTCTCTCCTGCTGTCTTCTCTATACGCTGACACTTGTCCGGTAACTGTTTTTCAGTGCCTGAGTCAGTCTCTCATTTTCCGCATCGTATCTCACCCTGTCGTTCACCCGCCAGTCACCACGCAGCCGTAGCTGTCGGTACTCTGGCTGCTGTTCCCATTCCCATTCAAATTGCTCGATCCGCTTTTCCAGTTCCAGGGACTCCGTATAATTTTCCGGATTCTGCGCTGCAAATGCCACATAGGCATCCTCCGTCAGTTCCATTCTCTTTGCCGCCAGATAGGCATCCAGGTGTTCTCTGTCCGGATCGGTCTTCCAGGCTTCGTTAAAGTAATATGCCGCCTTGCCATAAAACATCAGTCCTGTCAGCGCCACACCCTTATTGTGCAGGATCGCCGCCCGGACTTTTCCCGCCGGAAGTTCCTTGCCTTCCTGTTCCAGATGGTTCCAGGTCTCCAGCAGCATATCATATCCGCGGATGGCTGCCGCATATTTTCTTTTTTCCACCATATAGTCGATCTGGCTCTTGCGTTTCTCCAGATTGCTGAGTCCGGCTCCTTGCTTCAGTACCTGCTCCACCTGCAGGATTTCTTCCGGATCGTACATCCCCACATATTGCAGGATCGTCACCACGAACACACTTAAAGATCCCTGCTTATGTACCATGGGGTAGAGCTGTTTTGCCAGTTCCCACACTTTACATTCTTCTCCGATCCAGTCCACCAGCTTATCGTTCATGATGGACAGGTCTAACAGGAATGCATTCTCCTTTAGGCAATAGCACAACTCTTCCATACTATAGACCCGGATATCCAGGCCTTCCACATTATAGGCATTCTCGCAATATTCTCCTACACACAGACTTGCCTTCATTTTTCATCCTCATTTTCTCTGCCCCGGGCAGATCTACAACTCTATTTCTTCCTTCCAGATATGATGCGTAGCTGTTCGGAAGCTGCCAAAACCAAGATCCTCCAGTTCCACCTGCAGATGTGTTTCATCCTTCATCTCCACCTGAATCCGCAGTCTGGTGATTCCTTCCTGCAATTCTTCCGGCACGATTCTGGCGATCCGGCTGCCCTTTCCCGTCAGGGACGTGATCAGGATCTCCACCGCTCTTCCTTCCAGCAGGTAAAACTCCATGGTATTCTGCGCCTCATACCAGTTGATTCCGGCGTCTAACAGTGCCTGATAGGATTCCTCTCCCTGTCTGCGCACTTTCATACCGATATTGGATTTCAATTTATCCTGTCCCAGATAGACATGATTTTGTCCGTTTTCACTGGGATGCAGTCGCTCCATCATGCTGTAGCAGGCACCCTTGCTGAACAGGTTGTTCCCCTGAAAGACTCTCCGTCCACGGCACAGATAGCGTAGCGATTCTTTCATCCATTCTTGAGAAAACTCTTCCCCGATCAGATATACCGAGGACACCATCCGGTTCTCACATAGCTGTGTGGCGATCTCCAGGAACTTTTCATCCGATTTTTCCACCGGAAAAGGGAATTCCCGCTCTTCGATGTACGTTACCACCGGCGTCGTATGGCGGTTGCATTCCATATAATAAGTCTGGATGGAACTGTCCCTATACTCGCACAGCACGCTCCCCTGCTTCCACAGATTTTCCGGCTGATACAGATTGTAATAATAAAAGCTCTCCCGATGGCTCTGAAAACAGACAGCATCCGTCTTCAGGTGTAATGCCTCCACTGCCTGCGTCAGCACCTCCAGCATTCCTGCATCCAGTTCCTCGCAGGTGATCATCAGGGCCCCGATCCGCTCTATGGAAGTCATCTGGGACAGCATTCCCAGACTACGCTTGAGAAAAAGAGTCAGTAGTGCCACCGGATCCAGAGTCGTTCCATCGATCTGCACCGGTTCCCCATCTTTTGCCAGCTTCAGAAGATGCTCCACCAGGATTCCCTCTTCTTCCTCCGCATGCCGGAGGGCTTCACTTCCATAGAACCACTGGTTGACTCCCTGTCTCTTGCTCAGGACCAGGGGAATCGTATAGACCTGTGAGCCTGCAACGGAAGACAATGTGGTGATCTCTTCTTCCTTGCCTGTGACATAGCAGCTGATCTGCGCATAATCCTTCCCCAGGTCATAACCCACTATAACTTTATCACTTCCCGGCAGTCGCATGTTCTTCCGCCTCCTCTCCTGCTGTCTTTTTTTATCTTTACTGCAATGTGAACAATCTGTGATCCAGATATTCCCTGCGGTAATATTCCTCGATCAGATGATCCAGTGTCGTATCGTCCTGCAGTGTCATGCTGATCATCATATCATTGATGATCTCGTATTTGCTGTCCGGACTTTCATTCATAATATCGCTCTTCTGCAGGCTTCCGCTCTCCGTCAGCTGTTCTTCGTTCTCTGATTCTTCCATAATGTAATATTGAAGATTCTCCCCGAAAAACAGTACGAATTCCTTGAAAAATACACCGCTGTATACTTCCTGCATATATTCCGACAGGTAATCCTCCGCCTGCCCGTTCTCATGCATCATCACATAATGAATCCTTGCACGGACGCCGCCTCTTGTGTGATACTCCACGATAGTCTTGTCCTTCATCTCCTGCAGCTGTGGCAGGCAGTCCTGATATTCCCTGAAAAAGTTCAGATGAATGTGGTCCTTCATCATTTCCTCCAGGAAATTCCGGACCAGAGTTTCATCTTCCCGCTCCAGCTTGTACTTATTCTCCGCATAGAATTTCAGATAAGCCAGCTTGCAGATCCGCTGGGTCTCTTCTCCCCGCAGATAGCAGTTACGGATCTCCCGGAATACATATTCCTCCGTGATCTTCTCCCGGCAGAAATAATCATAAGAGCTCTGTACAAGCACAGCTTCCTCGATCTCCTGTCTGGCTCCCTGGGATACATAATAACGGAAAATATCCATCCGCTCTCCCACAAATGCCCCGGAGAACAGCATCTGCAGCAATATCTTTTCACTTAAGCTGTAGCAGTCTATCTCAAAGGATCTTGCCGCTTTCCAGATGTCACGCAATTCCTTCGTGGTACCGGTGGCATAACGCACCAGATACTCTAAAATTCCACCGTTGTATTTTCCCTTACGGAACACCGTCAATGCCGCCGCATACAGGACTGCCTCTCCCTCATGGACCGACTGCGTGATCACACCGTCCGTAAGCCGCAACAGGATCTTGGCCTCCACAAAATAAGGGGTATATGCTTCGATCCAGGCATATGCCTTCTCATAATTTCCCCGCAACACCAGAAAACGCAGGATCAGTTCCCGCTGTTCCTCCGTAAAGCCGTCCCCCTGCAGCTCCTGCAGGTATTCATCCAGTGCCTGCAAATTATCCGCGTCGAAATAGGCCTGTACCAGCTGTACCGCAATCTCACTGCGCAGCTTCGGCTCCACGGCATCGCTTTCCACCAGTCTTGCCATCCGCATCAGCTTTGTGGAAGATATGGTCTCTTCTGTTCTGCCGTTCTCCATGAAATACAGATCCAGTTCCGCCGTATCCGGCACATAATGTTCCAGAAGTCTGAGATATTTCCCCGGTACCAGCAGTTTTTCCAGGGTATATTCCACATTTTTAAGGAACCTGTTACCATATGCATCCTCAAAAGCAATGGTATAATCATTCCCGTAGACTGCCACCCAGGCCGTGCCGTTTTGCAGAGGCGTCTCGGACAGTATCAGATTCCCCGGCTGGCTGACGATCACCTTACGCATTCTGCTGTCATCCACTCTTACCATATGGGCAAACAACAGACGGGACAGAGGCTTCGCCATAGCTTCCGTTACAATGGCCGGAGACAGGAATTCCTGATACAGTATTGCCAGATGTCTGTTAATATGCTGCTTCTGGATCTGGTCAATGACGAACCGCTCCATTCTCGGCTCGTAATGTTCGTACAGTTCCTCATAATCTTTCCGGTGTTTTAACAGATACGCATACAGGAACGCACTATGTTCATAATCCAGATTGCTCTGGAAAGAAAAATACATCAGAATCACTTTCGGAAGCTCCAGCACAGCATCCAGATCTACCGATGCCATATAATATTCATAGAGATTCGTGATCCTCAGATGGCTTTCCACACCCATCTGATACCACGTGAAGGCATCCGGTCCCGTCTTACTTCCCTTGATCAGAAGGCTGCACACCTCCTGCAGGATCCGCACATCCTTCTTTTTCTCATACAGTCTTCGTAAAATTCTGCCCAGTAGTGGAGAATACTCTCTGACTCTTCCCGACAGATACAACAGCTGTTCGATCAGGCTGTCGTTTACCGCATCCTGACGGACACCGAAGTTCAACACCTGCAGTTCAAAACTGTTCAATTTACGTAGCAGCGCCGGATTGCCGTTCAAAAGGGCCAGTGCTTCCAGGTAGATCACCGGACTGGTGCAGCCGTACTGGTACTGTTTTTCTAAGAACATCCATTTCCCGGAGGTTGAACGATTGTATTCCTCCGACAGATACAACAGCAGCCATGCCACACGCCAGCGGGTCCTGTCATAGCGGTAGATCTGTTCCACCTGCTCCGCCATTTGCAGTGTATACTGGGGATCCCTGTGGATCAGTGTGGTCAGATACAGATAGTAAGCCCACTGTTCTCCGCCGGTAGCTCCCTGGGCTTCCAACATGTCCGCCGCGTGATCCAGGATCCATCCGGCTTCATTGTAGCGTTCCTCTGTGATCAGAAGCTGTGCCTGGAACAGTCTCGCCGGCACATCCTTCTCATCCATGGTCACCATGCGCTCCACCAGTTTGCCGGTCTCCGCGAGCCAGGTTCCCGTACCGATCTTTTTCAGTCTCGACTCTTCATAATATTTCATGATCTGGGTGATGCACTGCATATGACTATGATCCGCATGCCGGGCCACTGCACCGTCTCCCAGCTGTACCATGATGGGGATCTCCAGTAAGGTATAAGCATTATATATGTAGACTTTACCGAAATTTTTGCCGGGTCTGCACAGACTGCTGTCGATGTAGACCGGCAGGCGGCAACGGTTTCCCAGAAAATCATCGTCTGTAATGTTTTCCTTTTCCGTAAAGACAAATTCACCCTCACACTCGATCTGGAGATTCGTATATCCCCAGCCGTTCCTCACGATGGTCAGATTGTTCTCCGTAACGCCGTAATTATCTGCGCTGCGAGGCAGTTTTTTCACCAGTTCTTTCTCTTCCGTCAGGAATTCCAGCTGTTGCTTTTTATTGATACAGATCAGGAATTCTTCCACATTCTGTTCGTTGCCCTCATAAGTGGACAGGATCCGGTAACTGTCATAGAAATGGGCATCGTTTCCCTGGAACAGCCGCAGAAATTCCGGATCATAGAACAGCCGCACAGCTTCCTTCCAGTTGCTCTTCGCCAGGTTGGCAAAATGGAACAGATTCCGGATAGCCCCGATGGAAGAATTCAACATCCCATGCTCCACCGTCACCACAAAAGGAAGATTGTATTCTCCTCTGTTGCTGACTACGGAAAAAGAGCCCTTGATCACATCCCCTTCCTCCAGATCTTCTCCGTGGAAGCAGTAAAAAATTTCTGCATCGGAGCCGGTAAACTGATCCGTCATACATTCCATCCGAAGATGGTCCGAGATCACGGATCCTTTTACATAGCCTTCCGACGCAGAAAGAATGTGAAAAGAGCCCTCATATATTGTCCCCTGTGACAGGGAAATCTCTATTTTAGCGCAGGAGAATTCCAAAGAACCGTTCTCATAATCGAAGTTTCCTCCTAAAATTCTATCAATAATCTCCTGCATGTACCTTCACCCGTTCCCTGTTGTCATTTGGATTTATTATACCAAATTTACCAGTTGAGAGCAAGCTGTAGACCCGGTTAGTCCAGGTTTAATTTTCGGTTCATGATGTAATAAGATACGCCGTACATGATGGCCGCAATGAGCAGACTGGTGATCACGTTAATATCATAGGCGGAATTGGTGCTCACCGTGATTCCACTGGCACTGTTTGCGACATTGGCACCAAACATGAAAGCGCTCTGTACGGTGCTGCCGATGATGGACGACAGGATCGTCAGGCCGGCATATGCCAGAATTCCCATCAGGCCTTTATGTTTGGAGGAAAGCTGTCCGATGGTCAGCGCTCCGAACAGGGTGACCATGGTAATGAACGGTCCTGCCACATAGGTTAAGAGTAGTGTAATCCCATAATGCAGCAGATTGATTCCCATTTCTTCTTCGTATGTTCTGCCAAGTTCATAAAAAGCATCTGCCAGGAACTCCCAGATATTGCCATTATATTGTGTCAGTACACTACTCAGTTCACCGATATTTAAAAGGCCTGTCATCAGAGACACGATCAGTGCCACCACTGAAATACCGATGCCTATCGTAATGAACAGATACCAGACACCGGAGACCAGTACCTTGCTTAAAAACAGCTGGTTAGCTGTTACCGGCAGGGTGTGGGACAGATAGCCTTCATCCGTATACATACTGCGGTAAAAGCGGATGCCCAAAAAAATCAGCATTCCCCAGGTGGACGCCAGCAGCATGATCACATACAGGATCAGTGTTGCCACAAAGGAAGAGAGTACAAACCAGCTCTGTGTCGCATTCATGTTATTGCCGTCCGCAATCTCCGTTACCAGTCCTCCCGGCATGCGTAATACCACGCAGCCAATCACGGTGACCACAAGCATTCCCAGAAGCATCAGTGTACCGGCTTTCCAGATATTTTTCCATTCATATTTCATTAACTTTCCTAACATGCGAACACCTCCCTGAAGTAAGCATCTACAGACTTACCTTTCTCTTCTCTGATATTGTCAACGGATGTATATAACACCAGCTGACCATAACGCATGAAGATGACTTCATCCAGTACCTGTTCCACATCCTCGATCAGATGGGTAGAGATCAGTACCGTTGCTTCCGGATTGTAGTTGTTGATAATGGTGCGCAGGATGTAATCTCTCGCTGCCGGATCCACACCGGCAATCGGCTCATCCAAAATATACAGGCTGGCATTCCTGCTCATCACTAAGATCAACTGTACCTTCTCCTTCGTACCTTTGGACAATGTCCGCATTTTCACTGCAGGATCGATCCCCAGACTCTTTAACATCTCTTCCGCACGTTCCCTGGAAAAGTCTGTATAAAAGTCCTGAAAGAAATCCAGAATCTCCCGGATTGTCTGATTCATGGTCAGATACGTGCGGTCCGGCAGATAAGCTACCTTGCTCTTGGTCACCGGTCCTACATAATTTCCGTCGATCATAATAGTGCCTTCCGTCGGTGTCAGCAGACCGTTCAGCATTTTGATCAGTGTCGTCTTACCGCTGCCGTTGGGTCCCAACAGGCCAATGATCTTCCCCTTGGGGAGACTTACGGTCAGATTGTTCACAGCCACATTGGCACCATATTTCTTGGTCAGATTTACAATTTCTACCAGATTATTCATTTCTATTTCCGCCTCTCTTTATTTTCATCATAAATTTGCACCCCTGTCAGGCCTGTACCTTATCGAAGAGATTCCGGATCTCCTCTCTCTGATATCCCAGTTCCTGCATGTTGTTGATAAAATTCCGGACATGCCCGGCTGCCAGCTGTTCTCTGGTATTCCCGATCAGCTCAGTGTCCTCCGTCACGGTTCTGCCGCTGGTGCGCTGTGTCACGATCAGGCCGCTCCGCTCCAGTTCTGCAAAAGCTTTCTGCATCGTATTCGGGTTCACCGCCGCCACGGCCGCAAGATCTCTGACACTCGGCAGCTTCTCTCCCGGCTGATATTTGCCGGACACGATCTCTTTCTGGATCCGCTCCACCAGCTGCGCATATATGGGTCTGTCAGCATCCAATTCCCACGCCATTCCTATCATCCTTTCTTGTTTCTTATTTTCTGTTTCTTATTACCTGTCACGCATCGTTTCTATCGATGCCTCCCCGGGTCCCTCATTGTCTTGTTGTTTTACTGTATTATTTATTTAATACAATAATACGTTATTTGTTTTTATCTGTCAAGCGGATTTTATGCTTGTCCGGGAAAATTGTTGGAATTACACTTGTTACAACATGGTAAATGGGAAGTTACGCGGCTCATTGCTCGCGTAACTTCCCATTTACTACGCATCCGGCTCCGAAATACGTGTCACCCCCACATAAATATCCGAGATTTCAAACCATGTAGGATAATCCACGATTCCGGTCTGAGGAAGATTAAATATCTTCTGGAACGTCCGGACAGCCTCCGCAGTACCGGAGCCATAGATTCCGTCGGGTGTCAACGTAGGAATCGCCGGATAATTTCTGGCGATCCGGTTCAACTGCTGTTGCAGCTGACGGACTTTTTCCCCGGAAGAACCGATAGTCAGATCATACCCCGGCCAGGAAGAAGGCACTCCCGAAATAATATCTGCGGAATTGATATACATATCATTGCCGTAATAATAATGAATGATATCAATAGCGGAATATCCCTGATCCGCCAATGACTTGGAGCCCCACTGGCTCAGCCCCCGGCAGGTAGTCCGATTACCGTCACAATACGATGTGAAAATGGGCTGTCGTACACCGGGCCTTGACAAATAGTTGGTAAAAATGGAATCTACCAGATAGTCGATCTCTTCGAACACATTTCTGCCATAGATCCATTTTTGATCATACGCCGTAGAAGAAGTTATCGTAAAATCGTATCCACGTCCCCTGTACCACTCCGTATATATACGGTTTAACGTAAATGATTGAATGACCAGAATATTAGCATAAATTGCACTCTCCGGCCAGGTGGAATAAATCTCGCTGGAGGCCACATTTTTAATGTAATCCTTATAGCGCACCCAGTAATTCCGGGCAGTGGGATCCTCCGGGACACCGTCATGTACGATCACATATTCCGGAATCACCACACGGCTCAGTACGATCTCCCCGGTCTCGTTCATAGGTTTGATTTCTTCTTCCGGAATCTTCGGAGGATACTCTCCGAAAAGCGTATGTGCAGGTATTACTACTACTTTTTCTTCCTCCTCTGTTACATTCAGCGGATTCATGCGGATCGGTTGTAGGGAAAATTCGCCTGCCAGAATTTCGGAACCAGATACCAGTACCGGTTCAAAGCCTTCTGCAGTCACCTGAATGTTGTACTCCGAATAGGGCTGTGCCGTAATATCCGGAGATAAAGAAAGCTCTCTCGGCGGCGCATCCAGTGTTATCGTAGGGGTTTGCCCGGATTCGTCAGTAGTCATCGTCTCCAGCGGGGAATCCGGATCCCCGGTATAGGAGACGGTGACGGTCGCGCCGGGTATCGGTGTCATCCTCAGAGCGGAGACAACGCTGATCTGAAGTGTTCCTGTATAAGTAGTGTCCATGGACAGAGGTCCTTTCTGCCTATGCCGTTTTGTCTGTCTTGATCCGGTCAGGCAACAAATGTTCCTTACAGAATATGCAAAGTCAGAAAAATATGTGCATGTTCCCATATACTAAGTAGACTAACTTCTATCCGTTTTGTCTTCATCATACATCTACTTGATTAACAGACGGGTGATATGCATTCACTAAATACTAATTCCGGTACCGGTCTGCATCTGTCCCCGAGCCGCCGTGTAGCCCAAAAAAGGAACCACAAACCGTTCCCAGATTGTGATTCCCTTTGTTTTTAATCCGTCATTTTTATTTGGTCAACAGCATCATAATGTCATTGCTTCTTGCCACGAACTTGGTCATGGCATCGGCGGACAAGGGTGCATGCTGGAGCTTTGCCAGATCGTACAGCTGCTCGCAGATCATTTCTGCGTTCTCGCCGTCCTGGTGCTCGGTGATGTACTGTACCAGAGGATGGTTGGCATTCAGAATCAGGGTCTCGCCCTCACCGCCGAAAGCACTCATATCCATGCCGGGCATGGAGTACATCTTCATCATATCCTGCATACGTCTGCTCTCTTCGGACAGTGTGATCATGGAAGAGATCTTCTTGTTCTTCAGCTTCTCTACCTTGACAGTGATCTTGTCGTTCTTCAGAGCTTTCTTCATCAGCTTGCTGATGCTCTCTGCCTGCTCTTCCATCTCTTTTTCAGCCTTCTTGGAAGTCTTGGACTTCAGGGCATCGGTCACATCCGCATCGATACGCTGGAACTTGATTCCCTCATTCTTCTGCTCTAACTGGGAGATGAAGGGCTGATCGATATTGTGGGTCAGGATCACAGCATCCATCTTGGCAGCCTTGAACATATTGATGTACTGGCTCTGCTGCTGTTCATCCGTTACATAGTAGATGGTCTTTTCCTTCTTCTCTTCCTCAGCATTCTCCTCAGAAGCCTCATCTTCAGATTTATCCCCTACGACCTCAGCTTCTACCTTGTTGCCGTTCTCATCTACAGCATTTTCCTTATTCTCTTCCTCGTCCTGAGGCTTGATCTCCAGACACTCGGGCAGAGTCAGATATTTGCCGTCCAGATTCTTGAAGAGGATATAATCATTCATCTTCTCACAGAACTTGTCATCCTTCAGGCAGCCGAACTTGATGAAGGGACTGATGTCATCCCAGTATTTGTCATACTCTTCCTTATCCGTCTTGCACATACCAGCCAGCTTGTCCGCTACCTTCTTGGTAATGTACTCGGCGATCTTCTTGACAAATCCATCATTCTGCAATGCACTTCTGGATACGTTCAGAGGCAGATCCGGGCAGTCGATGACACCCTTTAACAGCAGCAGGAACTCAGGAATGACTTCCTTGATGTTATCTGCGATAAATACCTGATTGTTGTACAGCTTGATGGTACCTTCGATGGACTCATACTCCATGTTGATCTTCGGGAAGTACAGGATACCTTTCAGATTAAAAGGATAATCCATATTCAGGTGGATCCAGAACAGAGGCTCCTTGTAATCCTGAAATACCTTGCGGTAGAAGTCCAGATACTCTTCCTTCGTGCACTCATTGGGATGCTTGGTCCACAGAGGCTGTGTCTCGTTGATCAATTCAGGACGCTTTCTGATCTTCAGCTTCTTAGGCTCTTCTGTTCCCTCGGCAGCTTCAGCGTTTTCACCTTCTGCCGCTTCCTTCTTCTCCGGCTCGATCTCTTCCAGGACTTCATCATCGGGAAGCTTTTCCTCTTCCTTGATGATCTGGGTCTCCTTGGTATTCGCCTTGGACAGATAGATCTCGGTAGGCATGAAGGAACAATACTTCTTCACGACCTCACGAGCCTTGTACTCATTACAGAACTCCAGACAATCTTCATTTAAAAACAGGGTAATGGTCGTACCGACATCCATCTTGTCTCCGTCTTCCATGGAGAACTCGGTGCCGCCGTCGCACTCCCAGTGCACTGCCTTGGCGCCGTCCTTGTAGGACAAGGTATCAATGTGTACTTCATCCGCTACCATGAATGCAGAATAGAAGCCCAGTCCAAAATGACCGATGATCTGGTCGGAATTGCTCTTGTCCTTATATTTCTCAATGAAATCCGTTGCGCCGGAAAATGCGATCTGGTTGATGTACTCTTCCACTTCGTCGGCGGTCATGCCCAGACCGTTATCCTTGAAGGTCAGTGTCTTCTTCTCAGGATCCACGATGACATCCACACGTCCCTTATAACCTTCGGGAAGAGAATATTCTCCCATCATGTCCAGCTTTTTCAGCTTGGTCACGGCATCGCAGCCGTTAGAGATCAACTCTCTGTAGAAAATATCGTGATCGGAATACAACCACTTTTTAATGATCGGAAATATGTTTTCACTGTTAATTGACAAACTACCGTTTTTTGCTGCCATTATTACCACATCCTTTTCTAAAATTGCACAGCCATGGCTGACTGTTTCCTAACTGATTCTAAGTGTAGGACTGTAAAATTGAAAAGTCAAGACAAATTTAGCACTCATTATAAATGAGTGCTAACAATCAGTCAAAAATCCAGTATTTATCAATATTTCCGTAATTCTAAAATTTTAATAAAGCGTGTAAAAAACCAGAAATTACTCCTCCGGAAAGTACTTTGCATACACATCAAAAAAGTTGTCCGTAGTCACCTGTTCGTCCATGATCAGCGTGATCTCATCCCACAGCTTGTCATTGAGCTGACGCACCAGTGTATTCACAAAGCTGTCATACTCCTGCCCGAAGACTTCCCGTTTCCGTTCCTCTACAATCTTAAGCTTATTGGCATCGGTTTCTTCTCTGTCCAGGGTATTGGTACATTTGATAATATAATATCCTCTTTCGCACTGAATCACCTGGCTCACTTCATCCGTTGCCAGGTTAAATGCTGCTTCCTCGTAGGCACTCTCCGCCTCCCCCTTACCGAAGGAATAGGTGATCTCGGAATCATCGCTGTATTTAGAAGCCAGCTCCGTGAAATCGTGTTCTCCGTCCACCGCCAGGTCTCTTACCTCGCAGGCTTTCTCATAGGCACTCTGAATGGAGCTTTCCGAATAAGGCTTCAGGTTTCCGTCCATATCCGTGGATGCTGTTGCAAAAAAGATCTGCTGCACCGTAATTTTGCGTGCCTCGTCATCACTGATCTCCGGATTGATGTCCTGTATAATCAACTGATAGACCTTGTCTGCCATGGCATATTCCCGATACAGATTCTCCACAATCTCCTCCGTGGCACCCATAGCCTCGATCTCCGTATCATTTAAGGAAGAATAATACTCCTGTGCTGCCTGGACGACCTTTGCCTCCTCGGCCTCATCCAACGTGACCTCTTTCTCTTTTGCCAACAGGTACATGGTCTTGATCTGAGCAATTCTTGCCAGCACTGTCTCCTTGACATTATCCTCCAGAGTCACTCCGTTCAGGGAAGTATTCCAGATCTCCGTCCCGTAGACATTCTCATATTGATTCTGGGTCGTGGTCAGGTAGATCATGATCTCCGCCTTAGAGCAGGACTCGTCCCCGATCCGAAATACCTCATTTTTCCCAAATCCTGTGGTAAATACCACTTTTGTGCCGTCACTGCTGCCGCAGGCGGTCAGTCCCGTCACCATACTTATTCCCAGCACTCCCGCCACCAATACCGCGGTGATATGACATCTATTTTTAAAAAACATAACATTTCCTACTTTCTCAAAGTCTCTAAATTCTGATTATACCCTATTTTTTTCTTCTGTGCCACGGTTTCTTGGAAGTTCAGAAAAATCTAAGAATTCTACAGACAAAAAAATGCGTGCGGATATTCTCCACACGCATTTTTAATATTATTCAATTTTGAAACCAGATTACTCGATTACATGGATCCAGCCCTTAGGAGCTTCGATCCTGCCCATCTGGATACCGGTCAGAGTCTCATACAGCTTCTTGGTGACAGGTCCCATCTCGGTCATGCCGCTGGGCAGGCAGATCTCTTTACCGTGGTCAACGATCTTGCCAACAGGGGAGATTACTGCTGCGGTACCGCACAGACCAGCCTCTGCGAAGTCTTTTACTTCATCCAGGTATACTTCTCTCTCTTCTACTTCCAGTCCCAGATATTCCTTGGCAACATATACCAGAGAACGACGGGTGATGGAAGGAAGGATACTGTCGGACTTGGGAGTTACGACCTTGTTGTCCTTGGTAACGAACAGGAAGTTCGCACCGCCGGTCTCCTCTACCTTGGTACGGGTAGCAGCATCCAGATACATATTCTCATCGTAGCCTTCCTTGTGAGCGGATACGATTGCATGTAAGCTCATAGCATAGTTCAGGCCAGCCTTGATGTGACCGGTTCCGTGAGGTGCCGCACGGTCAAAGTCGGTGACACGGATGGTCAGAGGCTTAACGCCGCCCTTGAAATAAGGTCCTACAGGGGTGCACAGAATACGGAACTGATACTCATCCGCAGGCTTTACACCGATGACAGGGTTGCTGCCGAACATATAAGGACGGATGTACAGAGTTGCACCGCTGCCGTAAGGAGGTACGAAAGCATCGTTCGCCTTAACCGTCTCGGTAACAGCTTCCACGAAACGCTCCTTGGGGAAAATGGGCATCTCCAGTCTTGCTGCGGAAGACTCCAGACGTTCACCGTTTAAGTCAGGACGGAAGGTTACGATATGTCCGTCTTCTGTGGTGTAGGCCTTCAGGCCCTCGAATACGGTCTGTGCATACTGCAATACACCTGCACACTCATTTAATACGATGTTGGGATCCTGGGTCAGCTGACCGTCATCCCATTTGCCGTCCTTGTAATTGGACACATATCTGTAATCCGTAGGGATATAACCGAAACCGATGTTACCCCAGTCAATGTTCTTCTTTTCCATTTTGTATTCCTTCTTTCCTCGGTTTACCACTCTGCCTGTTGATTTCTCTTAACAGAATTTATTGATTTTCATTATTATACCATTTGTAATAAAAGTCAATATACACATTTATGCTTTCCAGTGCTTTTTTCAGCGAAAATGTGGCTCATTTCTCCTTTTAGCTGAAAACTCAAATTAAATTCACTACAATTATTTTTCTCCGGTAGCTTCCTGATATGCACTGTTCGCTACCACTGACCATCCGGTCTTATCCCCCGCAATGACCTGCAGATCTTCACTGCGGACCGCATAAAACTCCACGATCTGTGCTGCCTCTGTGGACAGATTCTCTTCCGGATTCCGGTACAGCACGAAAATCTCACATTTTCCGTTCTGCGAGGTACGATTGTAGACCAGCGTGTATGCATAGGTCTTTCCCGCCTGCTCCTGTTCTCCCAGCTGCAGATAGAAATTGCCTTTGGCATTGTAGCAGACTTCGAAGGAAAAGCCCTGTTGTTGCAGCACAGCATCATATACTGCCTGTGCGTAAGGCTCTAAGGGATCCTGTACATCTTCCGCGTTTTCCGTCTCCGACGCATAGTATTCCGCAAGCCACTGTTCTTCCATCGCCTGCTTTGCTACCGTTTCTGCATCCTCCGGGTGGGTATTTTCTTCCTTGTCCATCAATTCCGTCAGATAAGTAATGTAATCCTCACCGGCAAGCTCCGTCTCTCTCCGAAACAGCACGCCCTCTGGACGCCAGTAGGAATACCAGTGCCTGTCCGGGAACTCCATCTCTTCCACACTGATCAGATTCTCTGTGAGCCGCGTCTCCGAAGGGATGTCATTTTCAAACCAAATCCAGGCAATTCCGGCAAACGTGACGATCAGGCACAGCACTGCCCACAAAGCAATGCCGATATCCTCCAGCCACTCCCATTTCCCGGGAGTTCCCCACTTGTCCCGTATTTTCCGGTGCAGCCTGATGGGTACTCTCAGATATACATAAAACAGGAGAAGCAGCAGACACAGCAGATCCCCCAGTAACAACACATAACTGCGAAAACTTACGGGACCACCCCACAGAATCATTCTGGCTGCCACATATATTCCTGCCAGAGTAAGCAGTAAAACCGTAACTGCCAAATATATCTTCTTTTTCATCGTTTTCCGCACTCAGGCTTTCTTGCGCTCGTACTTTAAGAACTGATAGGTAATGTCAAAATAGACCTGCTCGTCACTGTCTGCGGTAATCTCCCACTCAGGATCACTGTCCAGATCCGGGAAATAGGCATCCGCCTCGTAGGCATGGTCAATCTTCGTCACATGGGCCACGTCACAGTAAGGCAGCATCTGGCGGTAAATACTCTCTCCGCCGATGATATAGATATTCTCTTCGTCATATTTCTTCAGTTCTTCCAGCAATTCTTCAATAGAGTGTACCACGATCGCATCCTTGACCTGATAATTCGGATCTTTGGACAAAATAATGTTGATGCGGTTCTTTAAAGGCATGCCCTGCGGGAAAGTCTCCAAAGTCTTGCGTCCCAGAACCACTACCTTACCTGTCGTCTCTTCGCGGAAATGCTTGTGATCGTTGGGGATGCGGATCAGCAGTTCGTTCTTGCTGCCGATGGCCCAGTTGTTGTCTACTGCTACAATTAAATTCATGGTGTACCTCGTTTCTGTTTGTTTCTATGATAATAACCGGTTTCTCCGTTCTTCGCACTCACGAAACCGTACTGATATTCGTATTCCGGGCTACCGCCCTACTTACTCATGTCAGATTGCAATCGGAATATCCCTGATCTGCTCCCCGGTCTGGTAACCCTCCAGCTTCACATCATCCGGTGTGAACTGATAGAAGTCCCTGATCTCCGGGTTCAGCCAGAACTTCGGCGCCGGGAAGGGGTCTCTGCTGATGAGCTCCTTAATGGCATCCACGTGGCGGTCATAGATATGGGCATCCGCAATGACATGCACCAGCTCGCCCACGTTCATATCGCAGACCTGTGCCAGCATATGCACCAGCACCGCATACTGTACCACATTCCAGTTGTTGGCTGCCAGTACGTCCTGGGAACGCTGGTTTAAAATGGCATTCAGGGTCAGCCTGTCCTCTCCCTTTTTCTGCGTCACATTAAAGGTCATACCGTAAGCACAGGGATACAGATTCATCTCGTGCAGATCCTGATGCACATAGATATTGGTCATGATCCGGCGGCTGAAGGGATTGTTCTTCAGATCGTAGATCACGCGGTCCACCTGATCCATCATGCCTTCCTTATACTGATGCTTCACCTGCATCTGATAGCCGTATGCCTTACCGATCGAGCCGTTTTCATCTGCCCACTCATCCCAGACGTGGCTGTTTAAATCATGAATGTTGTTGGACTTGCGCTGCCAGATCCACAGCATCTCATCTGTGGCGGATTTTAATGCCGTCCGGCGCAAGGTCAGGATCGGGAACTCCTTCGACAGATCGTACCGGTTCACTACTCCGAATTTCTTAATAGTGTAGGCAGGGGTACCATCCGGCCAGTGGGGGCGCACTTTCTCGCCCTCCGTGCTGGTACCGTTGGTTAAAATGTCATTGCACATATCGATAAAAATATGATCCGCTAAACTCATGTTGTCTCCTTATTCTATCTTCTAATATATAACCGATTTCTCCGTGCTTCGCACTCTCGAAATCGCTCTGATATTCGTATTCCAGGCTACCGCCTTGCTTACTCATATCAGTTTGATTCTCTCATCAGCCAAAAGCCTTGACTGCAAGCAGTCACGCAGAAGCTGATGGAGAATCTTATTATGTTATATAACCGATTTCTCCGTGCTTCGCACTCTCGAAATCGTCCCCCCTTCGTATTCCGGACTATCGTCCTACATACTCAGGGTTGTTTGTGCCTATGGATGCACTTATATCTCCCACTTGTCACATAGGGAATTGATCTGGTCCGCGAACTTCGCCATATCCTTGTTGGTCATGACGCCCTCGCTCTTCGTAACCAGTGCCAGTAAGCGTCTCGCAGAGGCAAGCAGTCGTTCGAAGACTCCGGTAGCAGGCTTCGTCTTTTTCTGCACGGCAACAGGTGCTGCCTCATAGGTGAACTTATTGCCTGCCAGATCGAACTCCGTACCGCTGTAAGGAGCGTAGGCTCTCTGCCCGTACTCGATCTTCAGGCACTCAGCAAATCCGGTACATACGCTGTCCTCTCCATGTACCACGAACACCTTCTTCGGTTTTTCTTCAAAGGCCCGGATCCAGTCGATCAGGCCTTCCTTATCCGCATGACCGCTCAGTCCCGTCATTTTCCGGATCTCGGCGCGCACTGAAACCGTCTCACCGAACAGCTTCACCTCATCAGCACCCTCTACCAGTGCCCGGCCCAGTGTTCCCACCGACTGATAGCCGACGAACAGGATCGTACACTCCGGTCTCCACAGATTATGCTTCAGATGATGCCGGATACGTCCTGCGTCACACATACCGGATGCGGAGATAATGACCTTGGGTGTCTCGTCGAAGTTGATGGCTTTGGATTCCTCACTGGTGATGGACAGCTTTAATCCCGAAAAAGCAATGGGATTAATGCCTTCTTTTACGAATTCCATGGCCTCATCATCGAAGCATTCCCACCTGTTCTCCTGGAATACGCCGGTAGCCTCTACCGCCATGGGACTGTCCACATACACCGGGAAATCTTCATGACCCTTTACCAGGCGCCCTACCTTGATCTTCCGCAGGAAATACAGGATCTCCTGGGTACGGCCCACAGCAAAAGACGGGATCACCACGTTACCACCCCGGTCTAAGGTCTCCTGCAGCACCTTGGTCAGTTCTGCCACATAATCCAGCTTATCCTTCGGATGCAGTCTGTCACCGTAGGTAGACTCCATCACGACATAATCCGCTTCCTTCGTAGGTGTCGGATCCTTAAGTAACGGCTGGTGCTTGTTGCCGATATCGCCGGAAAATACGATTTTTTTCGTATTGCCGTCCTCCGTCAGCCAGACTTCGATGCTGGCAGAGCCCAGCAGATGTCCGATATCCGTAAAACGGATTTTTACTCCCTCGCATACTTCCACGATCGTATTGTAATGACAGGGAACGAACCGGCGGATCACACCATCTGCATCCTCCATGGTATACAGCGGCTCCACCACTGCATTATTCGCAGAACGTTTTGCCTTACGATTCTTCCATTCCGCTTCGGCACTCTGGATATGTGCACAGTCACGCAGCATAATGCTACACAGATCCGCTGTAGCATCCGTGGAATAGATCTGTCCTCTGAAGCCTCTGGCATACAGAAGCGGCAGAAGACCCGAATGATCCACATGAGCATGAGTCAGGAATACATAATCAATCATGGATTCCGCCACCGGCAGCGGCACATTTTCAAATACATTGACACCCTGCTCCATACCGTAGTCCACTAAAATATGTTTCCCGGCAACCTCCAGATAATGACAGCTTCCGGTTACTTCATGGTCTGCCCCCACAAACACAAGTTTCATAGCTCTACCTCCGTTTTTGTAATGTTATTTCAAAGCATTGGCTGTTTCATAGAACTGATAATAGATCCCTTTTTGTTCCATGAGCTGGTCGTGATTGCCTTCCTCCACAATGCCGTCATCCGTCAGCACCAGGATCCTGTCGGAATTGCGGATACTGGAAAGTCTGTGGGCGATAGTCAGAGTAGTACGCCCCTCCGACAATTCTCCCAGAGATTTTGCCACGGCGAACTCACTCTCATTGTCCAGTGCGGAAGTGGCCTCATCCAGAATGATGATGGGCGGATTTTTCAGAAATACTCTGGCAATACTGATCCGCTGTTTCTGTCCGCCGGACAGCTTTACACCCCGTTCTCCCACATAAGTATCATAACCGTCCTTCAGTCCCATGATGAATTCATGAGCCCCGGCACGCTTTGCCGCATTGATCACATCTTCTTTCGAAGCCCCGGGACGTCCATAAGCGATATTTTCATAGATCGTACCGGAGAAAAGATACACATCCTGCTGTACGATACCGATATTGCCCCGCAGACTCTTTAACGTAAAATGCTTAATGTCCTGGCCGTCCAACAGGATCCTGCCTTCTGAGACATCATAAAATCTCGGGATCAGATTGCACAGCGTTGTCTTACCACCACCGGAAGGACCGACGATGGCCACCTTTTCTCCCGCGTGGATCTGCAGGTTCAGATCAGTGAATACCTTGTTATGGTCATCCGGATATTCAAAGCTTACTTTTTCAAAAGAGATTTCTCCCTTCGGGTCCTTCAGTTCTATGGCATCTGGCTCATCGAAGATCTCGATATCCGCATCCACGATCTGTAAAAAGCGCTCGATACCGGTCATGCCCCGCTGGAACTGTTCGGCAAATTCGATGATACGCCGGATTGTTGCGATCAGGGTGGATACATACAGCATATATGCCACCAGGTCACCAGCGGCGATCCGTCCGTTTACCATAAAAATACCGCCTGCCACCAATACCACCAGATACATCAATCCGTCAAACAGCTTCACTGTGGTATTGAATGCCGCCATGTAACGGTAGGTCAGCTTCTTAATATCCAGAAAAGTGCCGTTATCTTTCTCAAACTTGACATTTTCCACCTCTTCATTGGTAAATGCCTTGACCACCTTATGGCCCAGCAGACTGTCCTCGATCCGGGCGTTCAGCTCTCCGATCTGGTTACGCTGCTTGCGAAAGGCACTTCGCATCCGGAAATTCAGGATCATGCACACACCGCACATCAGCGGCACGCACAGAAAGATCATCAATGTCAGCGGCAGATTGATATTTGCCAGAATGATAAAAGAGATTACGGTCTTGATTCCGGCGATGAAAAATTCTTCTGGGCAATGATGGGCGAATTCCGTCACATCAAACAGATCATTGGTGATCCGCCCCATGATCTGACCGACTTTGGTATTGTTATAATAAGTATTGGACAGCTTCTGCAAATGGTTGTATGCATCTCTGCGCATGTCCGTCTCGATCTTCGCGCCCATGACGTGTCCCATATCGGACATATAGTAACTGGCGATGCAATCCACGATACGAAGTCCGAAATACAGAACTCCCAGTGAAAGTATGGTCTTCACCGACAGGGACGCAAGATCCCGCAGCCCTTCATTGGTAATGTAGCGCATAATTAACGGCAACACCAGTTCACAGACCGTGGTCAGTGCTGCACAGAACAGATCCATCCACAAGGTAAAACGGTATTTTTTAAAATAAGGTGCAAACCTGCGAAACAATTCGCGGGTGGAATATTGCTTGTTATCCATTGTTGTGTTCCTTTATTTTGGTTTCAGAGCTATAGGTATTGTCCTTCTCCCACATAGAAGCGTACTTTTCCTTTTTGCTCATTTTTCTGGTCATAAAGTGTTTTGTCCGCAGCCGACAGGAAATCCCACACTCGGTTTGGTTCCTTCGGAATAGCACAGACACCACCCACGGAAATCGTAAGCCAGGGTTCCACAGAAGAGTCTTCATTGGGAATCTCACATTCCCGGATGCCCATACATAGCTGTCTTGCATGTTCCTCTGCATACTCCCTGTCACGTCCCGTCATGACCACCAGGAATTCATCTCCGCCGTAACGCGCCACATAGTCCTCCGGAAAACATTTTTTCAGAGTATCCGCTACCGCGCAGATTCCTTCATCTCCCCTTCCATGTCCATAGCGATCATTCAACTGTTTGAAATGGTCAATATCCAGGAACAGAATGCCCAGTTCCTTCTCATTCAGAAGACAGTCTTCAAACACATCCTCCAGATAACGATTCAGGCTTCTCTTATTATAGAGTCCTGTCAGCTCGTCATGGTCTGCCTGATACAACAGCCGGTTTCTCTTACGTTCCTGTTCCTTCTGCTCCTCTTCTGCCGCCTGTAATCGCTTTCTAAGCTCCATCATATACATGACCTGACTGTTTTCTGTCAGCTCCCAGCTGTCTTTCAAGTGGAAGAAGGTGTCTGCGCTCTGTTTGAATTCTTCCGGAGTCATTCTGGAACTGCAATAACGCATCCGCAGAGACAAAAGCTGCAACAGCAGACTTTTATTCTGTTCAATGGCAGCTTTGGGTTCCAGACAGTTCAATACTTCCTCTATCTGTTCCGTCTTGCCTATCTTTTCCACATATTGCAGCAGATTCTGAATACTGTCGTATTCGGAAGAGACCTGTGTCATATCCTCTAATGCCATTACCGCTGTACGTACATGCTCTTCTGCCTTCTTCCGGTCTCCGTTTCGCTCCGCCAGATAAGCCAGAAATACATTGACACCCAGCCTTGTCTCACGTATGACCTCCTTGCTCTGCCCGGTCTCTTCCAGTTTACACAGTACCTTTTCCGCCTCGTCATCCATATGCAGATGCAGCAGGCAGCATCCGTACTCTGCCAGCATTTTCCGGAAATTGATCCTGCTGTATGTACTGTTGTCATCCGCCTGTTCAAATTCGCGGATACATTCCGCATGGCACTGCACAGCTCTTTCATAAGCTCCTATGAGATAATACGCATCCGACATATTGCTCAGTACAATGCTGTGCACCATCTTATCATCGTATTTTTCCGTATAATCCAATGCTTTATCGTACTGTTCCATGGCCAGCGACAGGTTGTTCTGCATATGTGCCACAATACCGATCATATTGTACACTCTGGCTACATGATGCTCCTGATCCGTTCCCAGAAGACACCTGACGCTCTCATCCAGATAATGCAGGCAGCCCTCCTGATTCCCTGTTGTCAGTTGATAAAAGGCAGCAAAATAGCAGATCCATCCGTGGATTCCCTTATCATCCTGTTCTGTCACAGAGGTAAGTGCCTGTTCCAGAGTCTCCCAGGTAAAAGGAATTCCGTCTGTCATCTGCTGATTCAGGTGTTCTGCTGTCTCTAACATCTGCTGTCTCGTTGCGCTCATATCTATATCCATACCGTCCTGTTATTCTCTGCCAGTTCCGCAAATTGCGGTTCGCCGGTTCCTATGCCCAGCCCGTTGGGCATAATCTATATTCACTTATTATTGTATTATTTTATATCGCAGTACGCAAGTTTTTTTCCTGAATAAAATGTTTCCCAATCTCCCGCAAAAATGTTAAAATGGAGTTATATTTCGTAAACTAGTACAAAAAGGCATGGTTATTTCTATGGATAATATAACAGTTAATAAAGAGTTTCATGAACTGCATTTTGACAGCATCCAGGCTTTACGCGGTCTGGCTGCTCTTTTTGTGGTATTTCAGCATGTCCGTTTTCTGAACTTTGGAGCTTTCGGTGTGGACATCTTTTTTTGTATCAGCGGATTCATGATCATGTTTACCACGGAAAAAAGTACCAAATATTTCTTCCGCAAACGCCTGGTCCGGATTCTTCCGCTTTACTACCTGATGACACTGGGAACCTATCTGTCGCTGTTGTTGTTTCCTTCCATGTTCCAACAGACCAGACACGATTTTTCCTACCTTGTCAAAAGTCTGCTGTTTATTCCTTTTGATATCGGCAGCGGAGCGATCCAGCCTTTGGTACGGATCGGCTGGACCATCAACTGTGAAATGCTGTTCTATCTGCTGTTTTTCATTGCCTTTCACATCAGCATGAAATACCGCGGTCTGATCTGCAGCGCATTTCTGGTGATTCTGGTGGGAATGGTACAGATATTTGCTCCGGCGATCTCATCCTGGCAGTCTCCGATAGGTAATGTACTTTCTCCTTTCCTCATTTTTTACGGAGATCCTGTCATGCTGGAATTTCTCTTCGGAATTCTGGCTTACTATCTGCTGCGGTATTTGTATCGCAGGCATACCCTTCATCCGGTTTCGCGGACAGTAAGCCTCGTATCCGCGGTATGTATCCCGGTAATCTTTTGTCTGCTTGCTTACTTTACGCCCCGGATCAATGTGATTGGGTTCCTCAGGCTTCCCCAGTGGGGGCTCCCGGCTCTGCTATTGTTAATCCTTGCCTTTCTCGCAGGCCTGCAGCTTTCCATGCCCCGCTTTTTTGTGCAGTTGGGAAATATCAGCTATTCCCTGTATCTGGTACACTACTATCCGGTTATGTTTCTGGACCGTGTGGTATTTGACTTTTCCACCCTATCCGTATTGTCTGTTGTCGGACTGATCGTAAGCGTTGTAATAAGCATTGTTCTGGCTTATCTGTGCTGGATCCTGATAGAGCGGAAATTCACCGGATGGCTGCGTAGAATACTGCTGCGTTAATTGTATATGCAATTTACAAAAAAGATGCACACTTTTTTTATTGACATTTCCGGAGCCCTATAGTATATTATAACTTGTCCGTAAGATATGCGCGAGTGGCTCAGCGGTGGAGCACCTCCTTGCCAAGGAGGGGGTCGCGGGTTCGATCCCCGTCTCGCGCTTACCTTAACCCTTATCCGTCTGATAATACAGGCGGATTTTTTCTTATATGTCTAACAACAGTATCAGATATATCTTACTATATTAACTCACATACTTCAAGCCATCTTGCATATAATTATATACATTTACATAGTTTTCAGACCGAGACAATATATAACAATTCTCTGTGGTAGATAACAAACTATGCCCCATGAGATCAGAAATAACACGAGTCGGAACACCATTATCATGGAGCGTACTGGCAAATGTCTTTCGTATCTTATGACTATTGAAATAGTCCACTTCACAAAGTCTGCAAAGTCTCCGTAATGTTCTATCCAGTGACCGCACCAAAATAGTATCCTTACCATCATAAGCAAGATAAGGTGAATTATATTTACATAACTTATGATGTTCTGCAATCTTTTTGTAAAAAGCTTTTACTTCCGGCACAATAGGAATTTCACGAACACTATATATAGTTTTCGTATCCTCTACAACGTTATACACCATTGCACCAAGCCGAGAACCATCCTCTGTCCGGTTATAAAATTTACACTCCGTTTTATAAATACGAACTACTCCTGCATCAAAATCAAAGTCATTGAATGTAAGGCTTGCAAGTTCTCCAATACGCAACCCCAAATAAAAATTCATACACAAGCAAAGACACGCAGACTGTTTTTCATAATAAATTTTCTTATTCACAACTGAATCGAAAACCTTATGAATAGCAGACAGAGGAACACAAAATTCCTTATATGCCGACGATTCCAAACTGTCAAGGGGAACATAACGCTTAATTTTCTCCCAGTCATATAATTGTGCACCGCCTATCTGTAAATCTTTTGCGTAAACCAAAACATTATTGATAATCTGCATTATACGACCAAACTCCTTATAATTAATATCACCGTGCTTAATAACACATGAAGTCAAAAAATCAATAATATTAGTTGTTGATATTTTTGAAATGTACTTTTCAATAATAGGATCATTTGCATAATACTTATTAAAAGTAACTTCTATGCGATCACAAGACTGCTCCTTGATACGTTTTAGTTTCATTAAAAACCATTGCTTGTATACATCATGAAAAGTAATTTCTTCATAAGCCTGCACATCAATAATATTTTTGTCATAGCCAATATCTAACCATTCCTTTTCCGTCATGCTCTACCACTTCCTTCGTTTTTTCTTATCTGGTATTACATAGATATTTGTATCACCGTCTTTTTCATTACGATTATAAAAACCGCTTTTCATAAGTGATTCAATGACTTTATATGTATCATAGGAATCACGAATTTCCTTATCATGCACAAAACAGTAAAAACGAATATGTTTCCACTGTTGAACCTCTCCGTTAGAATCAAGAATAGGTCTGACTGCATGAACGATAGTAAAAACCCCTAACAAAGTCATACACTTACGAACCTCTGTACATTGTGCACGAATATCTTTTGCAGGCTGATAGAAGTTCTGTGTAGTAGCCATGATAATACGTCTGTTCTTACGATTCTGTGTAACAACTTCAAACATTTCCGGTGGGAAATCTTTTGATTGCTTACTGGAAAACCAGTTTTGAATTTCATCCAAGCCAACAATCACACCATATATACCATTCTTATAATCTATAAGTTGCCGCCAGTTCGTCAAAGCACCATCTTCATACTCATAGGATAAATTAGTGATACACTTTGCACGGGGATACTCTTTCTGCATCATCATAATATCCCTAACCATGGCAACCGTCTTACCTTGTCCTTGCCGTCCAGTATAAATAACCAAACCTTGATATTTGAAATAGTCAGGATCACGGTCATATATATCAGCCACATACATCCGAGGGGCTTCATAAAATATCTTTACAAGTAAATTACTTTGAGGAACGGGTTTATGAAGTCCTCTCTTCAACCGTCTGCCATGCGTATATTCCTTTATAAAGAAATATGCAAAACTAACAAACCACACCAAAATAAGACCAACTAAAAAATATATGGGATATTTAAAAACTTGAAAAAAGCCTAACAATATTTGCATATAAACACCACCTTACATAAACGGTATAAAATTAAACAGCATTTTCATGAATGCAAGTCCTATTTTAAATAACTCCTTTAGAACAATACATGAAAACAAAATAACTATTGTATCAATAGGAACAAAATAAGCCGCTATTGCCACATAGTCCAAAAACGAACTAACGAGAGACATACCAGGCACAACAGATTGCAAAGAATCAGCTAACTGCGACAGCGTATTTAATATAAAAGCAATTATTGAATTACCAAATATCAATAACATAATTTCACCACCTTACAAACGTGTTAGAACATTAGAAGCGCCACTGGTAGCATTGAGCATATTCTTCACATCAAAGAAGTTCCTTACACAAAATGCAACATACAAACAAGCCGATTCAACATTCATCAGTAGTTCATGATACGGAGCAAGCCATTCAAACGTCATTTCTATATCACCAACACCATATTTAGACATAACAGTCTTTGAAAACGGTAAAGTAATCACGGGCGGTTTTGGATTTGACATACTAGTGAGCCGATCTATTATAAGTTGTATGTTAGATTTACTCTCTTCAATAAATGTAAATTTTGATTCTACACTTTCAATAAACCCCACTATCGTATCATCCCAAAAATTCAATAAGTTACTGGGAACATCTAACAGATCTTTAAAAATATCCTTAATGGAATCAGAACCAAATAGATTTTCCCAAAACTTCAAAATGTCTTTCGGAGCATCCGCAATAGCTTGTAAAATATCGGAAAATGAATGCTGATTGAAGAAATCTTTCCAAAAAGACAAAACAGTTTTGGGTGATTCGATAATCGCATTCACAACATCCGGTAACTGCTCTTTCCACCAATTCCACACAGTAGTAGGAGTATCAACAATAGCCTGCAATATTTCCGGTAAATGATCAGACCACCAACCGGAGACCGTCGATGGAACATCTTTTATAGCTTGAATCACACTGGGTAAATTATCTTTCCACCAACTCGATACAGTAGCAGGAACATTTTTAACAGCATTAAGCAATTCAAGAAATGTATGACTTCCGAAAAAACTCTTCCATGCGTTAAAAATATTACTCGGAGCATCCTTAACAGCCGTAATAATATCTCCAATACTATGACTACCTATAAAATTTTTCCAAAAGTTAATCATAGTTGTGGGAACATTAACAACCGCACTGGGAAGTTCCTTAATATTCGTAAGAATATTAGATAAAGATTCTTTTACAGAAGCAAAAAACCCTTTTTCTTCTTCGGTATTTGAACCAGAAGAACCGGAGCCAGAAGAACCGGAACCACCAGTAACACCGGAATCACCACCAGTAATATTCCCCCCAGTGTCTGTACCGTCTGAAGTATCATAAGAAATATTTTTTTTATCAGTTATTTCTTTTTCTGTTAAATTCTTTACATATCCAACTTCGCCAGTATATATTTGTCTAATCGGATAAGAGGACATTACATACCAACAACGAGGATCAAACGAACAAAGACCAAGAGATCTATAATTCAAATAAGGACTCATGTTAGCCGTATATACTCTAAGCCAAGTAAGACCATCATTTGAAGCAAATAAATAAAAAATACCATTTTGCGAATTATCAGACGTACCAAGAACAATACGATTATCAGCAATCATACTAGGATGCCGAGAATCGGTATCATTTAAAAATAACGGATATTTACTAAATGCGGCAACATACTTAAATGACGAATTAGACAACTTACCAGTAGGACCCTGAAAACCATATAAAAAACTAGATGTTTTCGTAGTAGCCGTATCATTATCAAAATATTCGACAGACTTACGTGTTAACGTAGTAACTGATCCAGTAGATTTAAAAACATAAAAATATTTATGTTCACTAAGATCAACTTCACTTATTGTAGATAGATTGAAATAAAATTTTGCCGTTGCATATTTAACAGCTTCGGATTTTATCCCAGTACCCATAAAAGCAGAGAAAGCAAGCAACATAACAAGAACAAATGATGCAACCGACTTTCTCGATTTATAAAATTTCTTACATAAACTCTTAATCTTACTAAACACTTGCTTTCTCCTCTCAACAACTGCTTAACTTTAGTTAAGCCAAAAAGAAAATAAAACAATGGCAAACATAACAGCCATTCCTAAAGAAGTACCCAACAACGCAACCATAAAATTATCAAGGAAACGGATAACCGGACTACGCTTCAATGTTATCAACATTATCCACAGTATCCTGCTGAACCGATTGTCCAATCGAATTACATTCTTCTTTGAGCAAACATATAGCATCATAGTAGTCATCAGCCTTCTTTCTTAAATCATTAATTTCTGCACTCATTTTTTTGCAAGTAGCATAATACATGAAGCAAATAACCATAAAGCAAACACCTAAAATAAGACCCATTGTAAAAATCTCCTTTTCTTGAAAATGCACTTTCAATGCACGATTTTTTTTGTAAAAAAATAGAGTGGGAAATTCCCACTCTATTACGAACTTGAACCCTTGCTTTAAGCGGCACGCAGAGAACTGAACAAAAAGCCAAGTCCTTTACGAATTGCGATAAAGCCAACAGATACGGGAACGATAACGGGCAGTAAGCCGACAATCTCATTGAACACACCGTTCAACATAGCAGCAGTAACCACACCGGAAAGAACGGGGGTAGATGCCTCGGCACCTGCAAACACCATTAAACTAGGCATAAGCGCATTCTCCTTTCTCATGTATTTTCTCTAACTAAAAAAACCAGTCAAAGAATTTATTGACATTCTTAACCACAGTCCAAATAATACAGACGCAGATAAGAGTTATCAGCAAAGCAAGCTTTTCATTTACCCCCACTAATTCAGTTTCCAAGGAACTAAGATCAACTTGTACTACCTCTGTATACTCATTAGAACCTATTGCGGCATCATTACCACTTACCGTTTCTAATTCATTTAAAGCAGTATCAATAACCACTTCACTTTCACTATCCAGTGAAATTACAGAAGCATTACCCCCGCTTACAGTCTCCATGCAAACGGTTATTTAACCGAGATGCGAGTAATTTCCGGTCTACCGTAATAGTTGAAACCATACTCAAACTCAACGGTCTTGCCAATATCGTCGGCACCAAAATCATTGATCTGATCCTGCGGAACAAACTCTTCACGAATCTGTGCACCAAACGAACCCTTGTCATTCTCTTCCGGTGTATACGGTCTACTTACGGATAAAAGACAAACATTATTGCCTTTCTTACTCACGAAACGTTTAATACCTACCAGTGTTAATGCGACTTTTTCTTTCTGCATATTCTTTTTTCCTCTCTTTCTTTTCACAATCGCATTTATAGTGTCTATGATAAAAGCACCAGGCTTTATATCCGGGGGGCAATGGGAAAAATGATCGTTGGTAGGCTAGTCATTTTTTTTAAATGCCAAAACCCATGCCGTAAGGAAGAAGTAGGGATTGATATTGACAAATATACAAATATTTGAAATAATCTTTCTATCAACCTCTTACTCGACTATTCGACCATACAGCCGAAATAGCCGAGAAGTTTAACCCAAACAAGAATTGCATCTCATTTGTTGATAATAGAATAACACACTATGCACATAGTTACAATATACACTATGCACAAAGATATTTATATATTATTCAACACTATGCACAATGTTAACAATAGGAGAATAATATGGCATTCGATAAAAAGAAATACGACCAGAGTTTTGCAAAAGATAATTACGATAGAATAGCACTCAATGTTAAAAAGGGTGACAAAGAACTCATTGCAAATAGAGCAAAAGAGGTAGGATACGATTCTATCACAGAATATATAAAACACTTAATATATGACGATATGAAAATGAGTGGAAAAACCATTCAAATAGGCAATATCACGCAAAAAGGAACAAACAACTCTATAAACATCAATAATTAAGAGGGAACGATAATGAAACAAAGTGGTTTTGGAATAACATCTATGATACTGGGAATTATTAGTTTGCTTTCATCATGTGTAGTAGGTGGCATTCCTATTGTACTGGGAATACTGGGAATAATATTCGCAACAGTAGCCATGTGTCAAAAAGATAGAGCGCATGGTACAGCAATCGCAGGACTTACTTGTAGCATTATAGGTTCCGTTATAGGTATCGGTATTATTATGATGGCTACAACTCTTAACTTATTATGATTCTAACTCACCCCTATACCCCCTCTCAAACTCATTGAGAGGGGGTATAATTTTTCTCTCCGTGGCAACCCTCGCTCAGCACGTTCTAAATATATTCTTTACAATCATAGGATTGCAAAGAATATATTTAGCAACGTATCGCTTCACTCGAGACACGATTTTTGTTCAAGGGCAGAAACCGGAAGTATACTGGCAATAATACACAATACTGGCTAACCTAGACAGAGATAGCTTGAATGGGTGTACTGGCAAAATGAATCAGCATTATCTCAATGACCGACACACGGGGTAACCAAGGGGATCTGATAGAAGTGCGTCTATCAGACCCCACAAACACCAGTTTGAAGAGTACAGAAACACGGGGGAAGTATTGCGTCAAGTAAAATCTTCCTTTTCCGAAATGCACGTAAAAGAGTATTTTACTTGACACAATACCACGATAAAAGCCACATAAAAAGGAAGAGCTTGTTTTACTCTTCCTTTACCATTTGTTTCATACAATCACCGCATATTATATTGATTTCTTTTGTGGCTCTTACAGAGTTACCACAACATGGACAAATATATTTTCTTGTAGAACTAGGCTTTTTGGGTGGCTTATTTCCAGAAGAATCACCACTACTGCCACCGGATACACCACCAATCCTTATACTTTCTTGTCTGTTAATAAGTATATCCGTCCAACCTTGCGAAATGATATATTCAATCAATTCTTCACTGGGTTCCGTGAGGCTCCAACCAATACGAGAATCTTTATTTATAATCAATCCAACGCTTTCTGCTTTTTCTTTGAATTTCCGGTTATGATATGTACCACCACGGGAACAATCTTGTATGTTATTCATCAAATGATAAATATGTACCATTTCATGTAATAATGTTGAAACTACATTTTCAATAGGTCTATCTAAAGTGCCTGCACCTATATTTAACTCATATCGTGCTACATCCTTGCTTTTCCATACCTTACCACAAGTAACATGTCCGTATGCTCTCGGTGTAGACTGAATTGTAATTATAGGATCTTCAAGTTCTCCGTTAAATTTATCTTGATTAAGCTGCCGATACATTTTTTCTAACATACCACTTACACGACTGATTTTAACTAATTCTTTCATAGACTTTTTCTCCTTTTTAATCCCCGTCAAGCCGATAGGACAGCTACAACAATTACTTAAATTCTTCAAACAGCTTTTCAGTTATATCAAAAGCCTTTTGCAAATCAATAGAAGTAATCAGACCACAATCATATAAAGCATTTGCATAACCCAGTAAATACTGATAACTTGAATCAACCGAACCAAAATTACATTTTCCATACGCTTTCTTAACAAACTCTAAAGTCTTAACTTTTGCATTGTACTCCTTAATAAAAATATCCATATTTTTTACCTCTTTCCTTAACCCTTGATTCTGATTGATTGTGCACTTTCAATCTTCCTTACACTTATATAATAGCACACTATGCACATGGTGTATATTCGCACTATGCACAAAGTGTACTTAAATATATGTACACTATGCACAAAGTCTTGAAAATACACTTTCATAAAAAAAGAACTGTTGAAAATCAACAGTCCTTTACAACATCTTCAAAAAAGTAGCTTCCTAATCTTGTCTCTATACCAACATCATTCATAAAATTCCTCACTTTCTTTTGAATATACACTTTCAAACATTTTCTTTTCTTCAATCGTCGATACCCACTGAATATCTTTTTCATATACAACACAACGTGATCTGCGATTAAAATAACAATCCTTGCATCCTCTATAATAAGCACACTCAGAACAATCCGTATGAGTATAGCCATAATCAGAATATTCTTCCGCAAGAGCATCCGGACAACCACCATTAACACAAGTTACACCAGAATAACTACCACAATTAAACATAATCATTTTCCCTCTTTCTGTAATAAAATATTTTCTTTTTTCTTACACTTATCTTTAAAACAGCATACATGACATAATTGAAACTTACATACCGGATACATACCATTTTCACAGCTAACACCAACAATACAAGAATCCACATACCGACATACAAACAAATCGCAATTTTTCATTGTGCCACCTCACTATCAAAAGGAGTGCTTATTAAAAAAGGATACTCATATTTCAAATATGTATCTAAGGGCATTTCACGAACAGTATCATTTATGTATACTTTCACGGTTTTTATTCTCCGTAAAAAAGCATTCCAGGTCTCTTTTTCCTCTTTCTGTATATTTGGATACTGGTTGCGTATATCAATATTTGATATAATGAATATTTTTGTAAAGCATGCAACACGGTTCATATATCGTGCAGGAAGTTCCAACGGGTAACCATCTAAGTATTTCAACATATCATCTATACGGAGACTGCTGCGGAACTCTTCAAACACAAGAACATCTTGACCTTTATAGGAATCAAAAGGATGTTCATAATCAGTAACCCGATACACATTACTATAACCATATTCATCCATAACACTACGGGTTTTACCTGCTCCAGTAGTTCCCCAAATATAAGTAGTTTCAACCCATCGCCATAACTCTTTAAACTTTTCTTCCCTAACAGTCTGTCTTGCACGTTCTACCTTGTCCATATGAAGAATAAAACGGGGATTTGTTTCAAGAATCTCATAGTTAGAACACCCTTGTTTTATGAGGTCATACAATTCTGCCATATCTGCCCGTCTGCCTTGACTTTCTTCCGGTAAAACACCCCATTCCTCATGTGAATCACGGAAATTAGTAGTTCCTTTTTCAGAATCCAACCACTTTCCCTCTTTAAATACATAGTCACGATTTTGCCGAGAATTACCCTCGCAAACATCAAAATGACCACCTTTAAACTTATTACACATGGTTTCTAATCGAACTTGATTTTTGAATACAACATAGATATGCGTATGAAAAGTAGAAGCTTGTTCATCAGCCATACACCAGTAAACAACACTCATTTCTTGAAGTACACTCTTCAAAGCATCATGCGTCCAACCCTTATCAATAGGATTGTTAATGGTAATCTGCCAACGTCTTAATTTTTGTACATTATCAATATCTGTTTTCCTTTTTCCCATATATAAACCCCTTATGTCTCATGTCTCAAAAGTTACAAAACAAGTGAGACATGAAGAAACATAGACAATATAAGGGGGTTATGGTACAATGTCTCATGTCTCAAAAGTTGGGGGTAATACTGCCGCCTGCGGCGGCTCCCCAACTTTTGGCAGGAGAGAAACATAATAGCCAGTGAAGCGGACAGATCAACCTCTCCCCGTTGCAAGGTTTCCACGGGCAAGCCGTTGGAAAACCCTTGCAACGGGGGAAAAGGCTTCGATCCCCGTCTCGCGCTTGAAAAAAAGAACGATACCAAATCGGTATCGTTCTTTTTTTCGAGCCCTGCCAGGGCTCGAAAGTTCGATGTCTACGCTCCGCTCCGGTCCGCGCAGTCCGAGGTCCCCCGGACCTCGTGCGCCGTCTCGCGCTTCTTTTATTTGCATCGGAAGCCTTGATTTTACAGGGTTTCCACTCTTTTTGTGTCTGCATGAAATTGTAGACAGCTGATTCTACAACGAATGTGGTTAAAACTAAAAAAGCCACCACAAAATGGTGACTCAATAACATAAGCAAGAAACCATCCGGCAGGCGTCGCCTCTCCTGCATCTCTTTTGACCCATAGGGTGCGTGGTTGCAACGAAATTTACCACCTCGGATAGTTCCTCTCTTATTGTATATATTGTATATAGATTATACCCTGTTTATTTCCTACTGTAAAGAATTTCTTTATTTCGCAAGTAATTCTGCAATCTTCTCTCACTAATTTTCCAGCATGAAATCACAGAATTTTTATATCCATGTTCATCCCCCGAAGTACATAATCTTAATACAATCTATAAAAAACCTTCTTCCGTTTGTATTCTTTTAATAATCAGTCCCGTATATGCATGCTTATCCCTAATAATATAATCCAGGGTACTTATTGTCTCCTGTATATTTTTCAATACTTTATTATATGCCTCTGGATGTCTGTCCTTAATATGTTGAATCTGATTTTCTGTGATAATAACCTCTTCGGTAATAATATCCTCTGTTATACATTTATATATTTTTTGATTTATTTTTCCTATGCTATACACTTCACTCTTTTCACCACCTTCATTTTAACTTCATGTTTCTTTCTTCCATTCACGTCTCTGGGAAAACGACTATAGATCGCTAGTCAACGATATGAGAATTTGTAAGAGAAATATTGCTCTTATTGCTAAGATAACATGAACGGCCATTTTTTACAAGAAAAAAGACGACTGCACTCACATGCAATCGTCTTCTATCTTCTTTACTGTTCCAGTTTATCCGCATATTTGATACGGTAGATTCTCCGCAGGGAATCATTGATGCGTTCCTCGGAAATGGTGCCGTTCTGTACAGCCTCCAATACTCCGTTGTATGCCGTCTCAAAATTCTCCGGTGCATAGATCATATCACAGCCTGCGCGAAGTGCCAGTACCGCAGCTTCATCTGCTCCATAGTAATTGGAGATTGCAGCCTCATTCATGGCTCCGGACACGATCACACCGCGGAAATTCAGTTCATTTCTTAAAATATCCGTTACCACCGCGCTGGAGAACGTGCAGGGGGTATTGTCTCCGGTCAGGGAAGATGACGCCATATTGCTGATGCGGATCATTTTGGTCATGCCATTGTCGATACAAGTCTGGAAAACCACAAATTCATTGGCTCTGAAATCTTCCGCACTTCTGTCTGTAGATGCCATGCCGTCCTTCGTGCTCTGGGTACTGCTGCCGATACCAGGGAACTGTCCGATACATGCGGTCACCTTCTGCTCCTGTAATCCTGCCTGCATATATCCTACAAAGGATGCCACATTGTCCGCTTCCGATCCGTAAGAACTGCTGCCTGCCGCATTTCCATCCACTACACTGAGATCTGCAGAAGGTGCGAAATCAAGATTAAAGCCCAGCTCTGCCAGATAAGTTCCCACCGTGGTTCCCGCTAGGTACGCATTGTTGGTATCTCCGGTAGCCCCGATGCTCTGGGGTGTATCCACTTTAGTGCCAAGGCCTGCCGCAGCTACCGCATCTGTATCGCTTCCCTCTCCGTCAATGGCAATAAACAGGGGATAGCTGGTATATAATTTGGTATTATCGATCATCTGCTTCAGCTGATCTGCAGACTGGATGTTTTTCGCAGCGTATACGATTCCACCTACCGGGTATTGGGATAACGCATCCTTGGTACCGTCTCCCGCCTGTACTGCCGCAGACACACCGGTGATCGATTCCGGCGTCGTAATGAATAATCCGGCTACCTTATCTTCCAGAGGCATGTTCTGGATGATTGCCTCATTGATAATGGTATCCAGCTTCTGCTCATCCGTGAGTTCCACCACTGTCTCCTGGCTTTCCGTCGGCGCCTGGATTGTCTCCTCATCCGAAAGGATCTCATCCACCTTGTTCTGCTGTTCTTCCTGATTACGACTCATGCTGGTAATCTTACTTACAGCAAAAGCAATTCCCACCGCCAGCAACAGGATCATAATACCTACAACCGTATATGCAATGATCTGATTTCTCTGTCTTCTCTTATGTCTGAGTTCTCTTTTGTCCTGCTGATTCTGTTCGTTTGTGTCCATTTTCATAACTCCTCTATCTGTACTATTCTTCTATTGTACATGATATCGGTAGGTTTTTCCACTGGAAAATTGTACAACTATTCAGAACCTCATTCGCAAAATAAAAAATCCAATATGGACTTACAAATGCAAGCATTTGACGACCATCCTGATTTTTTACTTGGCTCTGAATAGTTATACAACATTAAGAGAGCGTACCGATCATTCTTTCAATCAGTACGCCCTCTCAGACTACAGGCTCCAATGGCTTGCCCTCTCTTTCTTAAATTTGATCTTCCATTTTGTCTTTTGTTCTCTTTCCACTTTTCTTTTGTACGTATGTACTGTAATGTGAGATAATTCTTATCTTCTGTTGTTCATTACTTTTTCTTCTGTGTACTTGATGTTCTCTATGTAAATTGGTTCTCTTTGGTAGTTCTATTCAGTTGTACATCATGGAAGACTGTGGTAGGACTTTACTTGTTAGGTGGACTATACCTCTCTTTCTATAGATTCTTTTGTACTTCTCTCCCAACCTTCTTTGTTGGGTTGTTCCGTTTCTCTTTTGTTAAGTCTAATATAATACATGCTTGTACATTTGTCAACACATTTCTCGAAATATTTTAATTTATTTTCAATATTTTTATTGCGCTGGTATATTTTTACAATTTTTGATATTTTTCGACATATTTTCTGTCTTTTCGGAAAAGAACAGGGCAAAGGGTGTGCCGCTGACGGGGGTACGTGTAACGAGCCATGCCAGCATCCGCCAAAAGCCCTGGCGGGCTTTCGTCGGATGACGGCTGTCGCCGTATAAAGTCAAAAAAACTACCACTCCCTGGTGAGCAAGCTCCCCATTGAGTGGTAGTTTCCTTGCCTTTGCATGTCTCGTTACACGGCAAACTGGCTGTTATACAGGTTCGCATAGAATCCACCCTGTGCCAGGAGGGTTTCATGGTTACCCTGTTCGATGATGTTTCCGTCTTTCATTACCAGGATGACATCAGCGCTCTGGATGGTGGAAAGTCTGTGGGCTACGATGAAGCTGGTGCGACCTTCCATCATTTTGGCAAATGCGTTCTGGATCTTGATCTCGGTACGGGTATCGATGGAGGAGGTTGCCTCATCGAGGATCAGCATGGGAGGCAGGCACAGCATGACTCTGGTGATACACAGAAGCTGTTTCTGTCCCTGGGACAGGCTGCCGCCGTCTTCGGTGATCACGGTGTCATACCCTTGGGGCAGTCGCTTGATAAAGCTATGGGCATGGGATGCCTTGGCTGCTGCGATGATCTCTTCCTCGGTAGCGTCCGGTTTACCCATGCAGATGTTGTCACGGATAGTGCCGGAACGTAACCAGGTCTCCTGCAGCACCATACCGTAATTGGTACGGAGACTTCCTCTGGTGATATCCCGGATGTCGGTACCATCCACCTTAATGGAGCCGGAGTTCACATCGTAAAAACGCATCAACAAATTGATCACGGTGGTCTTACCGCATCCGGTAGGGCCTACGATGGCAACTCTCTGCCCGGGTTTTACCTGCAGGTTAAAGTTCTGGATCAGCTTCTTCTCCGGTACATACTGGAAATATACATCCTTCAGATCTACGTTGCCCTGAGCCTCTTCTAATACTCTTGCATCCGCAGCATCGGGCACCTGAGGCTCCTCGTCGATCAGTTCGAAGATACGTCCGGCACAGACAAAAGCATTCTGCAATTCTGTTACCACGCCGGAGATCTCGTTGAAGGGCTTGGTGTACTGGTTCGCATAGCTTAAAAAGCAGGACAGACGGCCTACGCTGATACCGCCCTTGATCGCTACGAGCGCACCGAACACACCGACACCGGCATATACCAGACTGTTAACGAAACGGGTCGCCGGGTTCGTAATGGAGGAGAAAAAGATAGCTTTCAGAGAGCATTTCTGCAATCTGCCATTGATCTCTCCAAACTTGCTCTTCACCGCTTCTCCTCTGGAAAAGGTATTTACAATCTTCTGGTTGTCGATCATTTCCTCAATCAGGGAAGTCTGCTCGCCTCTGGTCTCGGACTGCTCCTTGAACATGGAGTAGGTCTTGGTTGCAATGAATTTTGCCACCAGGAAGGATACCGGAGTGATACATACTACTACCAATGTGATGGGCACATTGGTCACCAACATGAAGCCCAGCGTACACAGGATCGTCAGTACACCGGTGAACAGCTGGGTAAATCCCATCAGCAGACCGTCTGCGAAAGTATCCACGTCCGCAATAACACGGCTCACGATATCACCGTAAGCATGGGCATCCAGATATTTTAAGGGCAGGATCTCCAGCTTTGCAAAAGCATCCGTACGGATATCCCGGATCACATGATAGGTAATATAGTTGTTGCAGGTGTTCATGACCCACTGACCTACTGCTGTGATGATCATTGCGATGGCAATTTTTTTCATAATAGAAAAAATACCCGGCATATCTACCTGTCCCTTGCCGATGATCAGATCCACCGCATTACCGGTGAGGATAGGGATATATAAGGTCAATAACACGGTCAGGCCTGCTAACAGCAGGGAGAGTACCAGTGCCGGTGTATATTTCCGGATATATTTCAGCACACGCTTCATGGTTGCTTTATTATTTGTCTTCTGCATTACCGAACACCTCCTCTCTGCTCAGGATACTGGGAATAATAAATCTCCTGATATACCGTACAATCCTTCAACAATTCATCATGGGTTCCCACACCTGCGATCTCACCGTCATCCAGTACGATGATCTTGTCCGCATGGCGGATCGTGGAAGCTCGCTGGGATACGATAAAGGTCGTGGTCTTATCTTCCAGGGTACGCAGTGCCGCACGCAGTTTTGCGTCGGTGGCATAATCCAGTGCGGAGGCACTGTCATCCAGGATCAGGATCTCAGGCTCTCTGACCAAGGCTCTTGCGATCGTCAGACGCTGTCTCTGTCCACCGGAGAAGTTCTTACCGTTCTGTGCCACAGTTGCATCTAACTTTCCGGGCTTACCGTCTACCACTTCCGATGCCTGTGCCAGTTCCAGTGCTTTCCACATTTCCTCTTCGGTAGCGTCTGGCTTGCCCCACTGGAGGTTGCTGCGGATCGTTCCCTTGAACAGGACTGCCTTCTGCGGTACGACGCCGATACGTCCGCGCAGTTCCTCATCACTCATGGTCCGGATATCTCTGCCTTCCAACAGGATCTCACCTTCTGTCGCCGGATAGAAACCTGGGATCAGATTCACCAGGGAGGTCTTACCGGAACCGGTACCTCCGATGATACCTACGGTATCGCCACGGTTTACGGTGAAGTTCATATCCTGCAAAGTAGGTGCTCCGGCTCCCTGATAAGTCAGGGATACATGTTTGAAGTCTAAGAAAGGTGCGCTCTTATCTACCTTATCCGCTAGTTTCTGATTCTGCGCTCCCACATATGCAGCATCTGCGCCGATATCGAAAACGGAAGCTACACGTTCTGCACAGGCCAAAGCCTTGGTCATGGTCACGATCAGGTTTGCCAGCTTCACCAGCTCTACCAGTATCTGGTTCATATAGTTAATGATCGCTACCACCTCACCCTGGCTTAAGTTACCGATATTGACCTGTACCGCACCGGTATAGATTAGGGCAATGATAGCACCGTTTACGATGACATAGGTCACAGGATTCATGCAGGCACTGATCTTACCTACGAAGATCTGCATGGCGGACAATGCCTCATTGTTCTCCCGGAATCGCTCTTCTTCCTTCGCTTCCTGATGGAATGCACGGATGACACGGACACCGGTCAGATTCTCTCTGGTGATGCCCAATACCTGATCCAGCCTGGACTGCACCTTTTTGTACATAGGGATTGTGGATAAAATAATACCGAATACCACAATGGACAACAAAGGAATCGCCACTACAAAGATCAGGGCACATTTCACATCAATGGTGAATGCCATGATCATGGCACCAAAGACAATGATCGGGGAACGTAAGAACAGACGCAGTGTCATGTTGATACCGGACTGCACTTGGTTCACATCACTGGTCATACGGGTGATCATGGTGGAAGCTCCCGCCTTATCAATATCCGTAAAGCTCAGATCCTCAATATGATCAAACAATGCCTGACGCAGCTTGGTAGAAAATCCCACTGCCGCCTTGGCTGCGAAAAACTGCGCCGTAATGGACGACGCCAGTCCCACTACACCAAGGAGCAGCAGGAGCAGTCCCATTTTCCCGATATACCCCATGTTCCGGTTGGAAATACCATAGTCAATGATATTTGCCATTACCAGAGGAACCATCAGTTCGAAAAATGCTTCCAGCAGTTTGAACAGTGGTGCCAGTATGGACTCTTTCTTATAATCTTTCAGATACATCATTAATCTTTTCATAAAGTCCTCATTTCTTCGCGCTTTCCATGTAAGGCGCATCCGCTTTTCATGCTTCCTATCCCTGTACAGCTTTCTCGTTCCCTATCTTTTACGCTTCTGCTGTTCCGTAACAGACCGCCAGCGAATAGCTATCCTCCAGAACCCGTTCCCGGAAACATATCTGCTTTTCCTGCCAGTTCTGTTCGTCGGAGAAATCTTCTCCCACTGCACTGCCGATCCCCTGGCCGGTGTATTTGCCGTAGGCTTCTTTTCTGCTCCACAATCGGTAAAACAGTTCCGTGCGCTGTGACGCAGGCAGTTCCTGCAGCAGTTTCCATTCCGTTGGCGCAAAAAAACGCTCTGCCGTCCGTTCCTTATAGGGAACCCATTTCTGAATGTCCGCTCCCACTTCTCCGTCTCCTACCGCACAGACCACATAGTCTCCGGAATGAGACAGATTGAATTTTTTCGGGATATTCACGATCTGTGGCTTCCCCAGTTCTCCATATTCGTAGGAAAAGGATAACGCCCCCGCCTTGTCCCGGTGCATCCGCTCCTGTAACACCGCAAGCAGCTCATCCTCTTGCAGAAACAGGATTCCGGTATTCTCCGTACCGTCTATCAGATCCAGAGCCATCTTCTGCAACAGCATTCCCGCGCCGAGACTGGCTGCCTTTGCTCCGGTGCTTTTCAGCCGTTGTACCTTCTTACACCGCACCGGATCCACACATTCTGCAGCTTCCCGCAGGAATGTCCGCCTGATTTCTTCCTCACCTGGGTGCAGATGCAATACATAAATTCCTACAGCCATATTCTTCTCCTGACAAATTGCCATATATACCCAACATAAAGGCTGTCACACAGAAATCATGCGACAGCCTCATTATTATTCTTCCGGCTTGGCGGTGATGGCTAGATGCAGTTCATCCAACTGCTTCTGCTCTACTGTACCCGGTGCTCCCATCATAATGTCCATGGCATTCTTGTTCATGGGGAAAGGAATGATCTCACGGATGCTTTCCTCACCACAGATCAACATGATCATACGGTCTACGCCGGGAGCGATTCCTGCATGAGGAGGTGCTCCGTAACAGAATGCATTGTACATGGCAGGGAACTTTGCCTTCACATCGGCTTCGCCTAAGCCTACCAGTTCGAATGCCTTGATCATAATCTCAGGATCATGGTTTCTCACTGCGCCGGAGGACAGCTCTACGCCGTTGCAGACCAGATCGTACTGGTATGCCAGAATCTCCAGAGGATCCTGATTGTTCAGCGCATCCATACCGCCCTGGGGCATGGAGAACGGATTATGACAGAATTCCAGTTCGCCGGACTCTTCACCGATCTCATACATCGGGAAATCCACAATCCAGCAGAACTCGTAGCAATCCTTCTTCATATGTTTCTCGCTGGCTGCACCCAGCAGCTTTCTGTATACACCTGCTGTCTTCTGCGCTTCCAGCTTCTTGCCTGCGGCAAGCCCTACAAAATCACCGTTCTTAAGGCCGAGAGCCTTGATGACTTCTTCCTTGCGATCCTGCAAGAACTTGGAGATACCGCCTACGAACTCTCCGTTCTCGTCTACACGGAACCAGAATCCCTTGCGTGCGGTCTGTACTTCTACCTCTGCGCAGATAGCATCGATCTGCTTACGGGTAGCGGTGAAGCCATCCACCACGATAGCCTTTACCGTCTGACCTTCGAAAGCAGCAAAGCCACAGCCCTGCATTACCTCGGTGGCATCGGTCAGCACCAGATCGATACGCAGATCCGGCTTATCGGAGCCGTACTTATCCATAGCCTCCAGATAAGGGATGCGTACGAAAGGCGCCTTGGAAGCTTCTTTATAAATGCCATACTTTTCAAATACGGGAGGCAGCACCTGCTCTACGATGGAAAATACATCTTCCTGGGAAGCGAATGCCATCTCCATATCCAGCTGATAGAATTCTCCGGGAGAACGGTCTGCTCTCGCATCCTCATCACGGAAGCAGGGAGCGATCTGGAAATAACGGTCAAAACCGGAAGCCATCAGGATCTGCTTGAACTGCTGGGGTGCCTGGGGCAAAGCGTAGAACTTGCCGGGATGATTTCTGGCAGGAACCAGATAATCTCTCGCACCTTCCGGGGAAGAACAGGTCAGAATAGGGGTGGTGATCTCCATGAAGTTCAGAGCATACATTCTCTGACGCAGCTCTGCCACGATCTGACTTCTCATCACGATATTCTTCTTCATGTTCGGATTTCTCAGATCCAGATAACGGTATTTCAGACGGGCATTCTCGTCTGCATCCTTGGACTGATTGATCTCAAAAGGAAGTGCATTGTAGATACACTTACCTAAAATCTCGATCTTGTCAGGCACTACTTCGATCTCTCCGGTAGGCAGATTGGCATTCTTGCTGGAACGCTCTCTTACCACACCTTCCACGGAGATGGTGGACTCCTTGTTGATGCCATCCATCACGTTCATCATCTCTTCGGTCTCTACTACCAGCTGAGTGGTTCCGTAGAAATCACGCAAAATGACAAATCCGAGATTCTTGCTGACTTTTCTCATGTTCTCGAACCAGCCGACCAGTGTGACTCTCTCGCCAACGTTGCCGATCCGAAGTTCATTACAATTATGGGTTCTGGACTGAATCATTGCTTTTGCTCCTTCGTCTGTTGCTTTTTATCTCTTTAATTCTTCTTTATAGAATTCCACGAATTCTTCGTAGCCTTCCTTGTTCAGCTGTTCTTTCTGGAATTTCTTATTCTTGTTCATGCGGGCTACCAGTACCTGAGTACCGTCCTTACGGGCTTCCTGGGCCTGTGCGATCACTTCACACAACCTTTCGCCACTGACACCCTTCTCGATCAGATATGCTACCTGCTTCGGTCTCGTAGGCACCTGGAACCCCCTCTCCATGAGCAGCATGATGATACGCTCGAAGCCGATGGAGAATCCGCAGGCGGGCACATCATTGCCGGTAAACTTGCCGACCATCTTGTCGTAACGTCCGCCGCCACCGCAACTGCCACCGAATTCCGGCATAGCGATCTCGAAAATGGTTCCGGTATAATAAGACATACCTCTTACCAGCGTAGCATCGAACACGATCTCGAAATCGGAAGCCTTCGTCGCTCTGACGCTGTCCATGATCTCTCTGAGGCTCTGGGCGATCTCGGGCTCTAAGAATCCTTCCAGGGTATCCGCCAGATAAGCCACACCATCCTCTGCACTCTCCAGACCCTTGAACAGTTCCAGATACTTGTCTACACATGCCTTATCAAAACCGTTCTCCAAAAGCTCAGCTTCCACGCCTTCCAGACCGATCTTGTCCATTTTGTCCAAAGTGATGAATACACTGTCATAGGACTCTTCGGGGAATCCGCTGTAAGCAGCCATTGCCTTCAGAATACGGCGTTCATTGATACGGATCTGGAAATTTTTAAATCCAAGCCTGCCCAGTGTGGTGGTGGTCGCCAGGATCAGTTCGATCTCCGCTAAGTTAGACGGCTCACCGAGAATATCGATATCACACTGCATGAACTGACGATATCTTCCTCTCTGAGGTCTGTCCGCTCTCCATACATTGCCCATCTGCAATGCCTTAAAAGGAGAAGGCAGGGATGCCGCATTATTGGAATAATAACGTACCAGCGGTACCGTCAGGTCATAACGCAGCCCACTGTCGACTACCTCTTCCTCGGTGGTCGCAGCTGCTACATTCAGTTTCTCACCGCGCTTTAAGATTTTGAAGATCAGCTTCTCATTGTCACCGCCCTGCTTACTGCTTAAGTTCGCAATATTTTCCACACAAGGAGTCTCAATGGAAGTAAAACCGAATTTGCCGTAGGTGTCCTTGATGACGCTGATCACGTAATCACGGATCTGCATCTCCTCCGGCAGGATATCTTTCATGCCCGTTGTAGGCTTCTTGCTAAGTGCCATGGTTTTCTACCCTTCCGCTCGTATATTTTATATCTGCAAATTGCCTTTCCCGCAATTTTAGCTCAATATCTTATATATGATACTTTTTTTCCCGATAACTGTCAACCCTCCCGTGCCCCGCTTCTGCCAGAAATTCAAGCATTTTTCTATAGAAAAACAGGACAGTGATCTCTCACTGTCCCGCCTTCTCTTTCATCTTCTTCAAATAGGCATCTTTCAATGCACATTTTTCCTCTAACTGACGGATCTGCTTCTTCAGATCCTCCAGATATTCCGCGGTGACTTTCACGCCTCCGCGGACCGCTACATCTTCATGTCTGCTCATATCCTCCAGCCATTGTCTGATGGAGTTTTCCCGCAGATCATTATACGTATTGTCTTCCTGTGGCTGCCACATAATTTTCCTCCAAACTTACTCAGACACGGAACTGCCGCATATTCTGCTGAAGTTTGCCGATGCTCTGTAATACGCCCTTGGTCTCTGTAGACATATTTTCACTGGAATAGGTGATCCCCTGAAGGTTCTTATTCACTCCGCCCACCGCATCCGCCAGATTCACTTCCAGATAATCCATGATCTGATCTGTATCCTTCGTGTTCATAAATGCCACACCGTTGCGGATCGTGTGCACAATGTTTCCATCTTCTACCAGCCATTCATTCACTACATTGGCATTGGTTCCGGCCTGTGCCTCCACGAAATTTCTGGCCTGTGTCGTCATATTGTTCTGTAAAGTGCTCACACTGAGCAGTTCGCAGAGCAGGATCGCCAGAACCAGTGAGATCACCGTCTGCATCGCAATTTACCTTTTGATCGTTTTCCCCATAGTGCACCATCCCTTTTATCCTTATTTTGTTTTGCGTACCGTAGAGTACTTTTGTCTTAATTGTACTTTTTCTCATACAATATGTCAAGAAATCACCGCGTCAAATCGCCAAAGTTTTTAGTTGCAGAAAAGCTGCTACCCACGATCGGATAACAGCTTTCTGACTGCCTGTTATGATTTTCAGACTATTTTTTAATATTTGATCTCTTTGCCTTCCAGTCTCCACTGTCTGAACTCTGCGGATGCGGACAATAACAGGTCGGAGGAAGAATTCAGTGCGGTCTCCACAGAATCCTGGATGACACCGATGATGAAGCCGACACCTACGATCTGCATGGCAATGTCGTTGGAGATTCCAAACAACGAACATGCCATAGGGATCAGTAACAGGGATCCTCCTGCCACGCCGGATGCACCGCAGGCTGCCAGGGTTGCCAGAATACTCAGCACGATACCGCTTAAGAAGTCTACGTGAATCCCCAGAGTATTTGCCGCTGCCAGTGTCATTACGGTAATGGTGATGGCTGCACCGTCCATGTTAATGGTAGCTCCCAGCGGGATGGTTACGGAATAGGTATCCTTATCCATTCCCCACTCTTCACAGGCCTTCATATTCACAGGAATATTGGCTGCGGAGCTTCTGGTGAAGAACGCAGTAATGGCACTCTTCTTCAGGCACTTGAAGATCAGCGGGTACGGGTTCTTGCGGATACACCAGAACACGATGATCGGGTTGGTCACAAAGTAGATAAACAGCATGGAACCTACCAGTACTAACAGAAGTTTTCCGTATTCGGAGAAGATCTCCAGTCCGTTGGAAGAAATGGAGCTGAATACCAGACCTAAGATTCCGAAGGGAGCCATACTGATGATCCAGCTAACTACCTGGGACAGACCGTTGGAAATGTCATCCAGTACTTTCTTGGTGGTATCATTGGCTGCTCTCATACCGACACCGATGATCACACCCCAGGTCAGAACACCAATATAGTTGGCATTTAACAGAGAGGATACCGGATTGGCTACCATATTCATTAACAGAGTCTTCAGTACTTCCACGATACCGTCCGGCGCTGCCATATCGGTGGCTGCGTCTGCCAGTGTCAGTGTCACGGGGAATAACCGGCTGGCGATCACGGCTACCAGCGCTGCCAGAAAGGTACTGAACATGTACATAATAATAACGGTCTTAATGATGCCGCCATGGCTCTTCCCTGCATGACACAAGGCACTGATCAGCAGGAAGAATACCAACAAAGGCGCAATGGCCTTCAGGGCACCTACAAAAACATCTCCCAGAATGGCAATACCGGTTGCCTGCGGCACGACCAGTCCCAGGATCACACCAATGACCAGACCACATACGATACGCAGGATCAGGCTGATGCTGTTCCACTTTTCAAATAGTTTTTTCATACTTACACTCTTCTTTCCCTTTTTTCTGATGTATACATGTACTTCATTGCACACATTATGTGCTATTATATAGTATTTCTTATATAAAGACAAGTGTATTTTTCCCGCGGACATTTTGAGGCTATTTGTTTTTCGATTTTTAGAACAGAAAAAAACGGATCCGCAAAAAGCAGATCCGCTTTCCTCATTTTCCTATTACATTACAAAACATTTGTCATTGCGGAGATTCCCACCTTCATGACACCCGCCAGTACCATGACCCAGATGGGATTCAGTTTCGTCTTTCGAAGCAGCAACACACAGATTCCGAAGATCACCACCATACTCCACTCAGTTCCCGTCAGGGAGATGCTCTCCGCACTTCCCCAGAATGCATTTTTGAGGATCAGTATCCCTGCCGATGCGATCATTGCCACCACTGCAGGCCGCAGAGATTTCAGCACTCCCTGCAGCAGATCCAGATTACGATACTTCAGGTATAGTCTTGCCAGGATCGTCACAATAATGCAGGACGGCAGAATACACCCGACCGTTGCCACCACAGCTCCGGGAATCCCGGCAATCTTCAGTCCCACGAAGGTGGCGGAATTCACTGCAATGGGACCCGGTGTTATCTGTGATATCGTGATCAGATCCGTGAATTCCGACATGGTCAGCCATCCGTGAGTCGTGACTACTTGTCCCTGGATCAGAGGCATGGCCGCATAGCCGCCCCCGAAGCTGAACATTCCTATTTGCAGAAAACTTAAAAATAATTGCAGATAGATCATTTTCCGGACCTCCTCTTGGCAAGAAGTGTACGGACCACACCAATCAGTCCGCAGACGATCACAATGTAGACCACATTGATCTCCAGAATACATGCTGCCAAAAAAGCTCCCAGCATAATGACAAGTGACATAGGATCTTTTTCTTTTACGATAGGTGCACCCATATCATACGTCACGGAAGCGATCACCGCTCCCACTCCTGCCTGCATCCCAGACAGCATCTGCGCCACGAAGAAGTTACTGCGGAACACATTGTAGCAGACAGATATTGCCGCTATAATCACAAAGGGCGGCAGGATCGTTCCAAGGATCGCCACCAGTGCCCCCGGGATCCCGGCCAGCTTGTACCCCACCACGATGGCTCCGTTGACTGCGATCGCACCGGGCGAGGACTGGGCAATGGCCACCAGATCCAGCATTTCGTCTTCTCCGATCCAATGGTATTCATCCACGAATTTCCTCTTCATCAGCGTAACGATGACATAACCGCCCCCGAACGTGAATGCACTCAGATACAGTGTGGATATGAATATTTTCCATAATATTTTTCCCTGGGATTCTTTTTCTTCCCTACTTTCCATGCTACTTTTCTCCATTCTTTTTGACAGTGCCTTCCCGCATCCTTGCTGTTCTGTCTGTCAACTGTAAAACTGCACCGCATTTTTCAATGCTCCACACACACAACAGTATCTGGACGTAACCGAAAAACACCGCTGGAGTCCCGATCAGCGTTACCAGCCCCAGTGCCCAGCTTCCCATTCTCTGTACAAAATCCCACGGGAAATACCGCAGAGACATTACAGTGAGCAATGCCGCCGCTCCCAGCCAGATATGATCATTTTTGGCGCATATCTTTTTTCCTTTTACAAAGCTTTGATAGAGCAAAAACAACAGACAGCCAAGCAGCAGAATTCCCATTCCGGGGTGTCCGTTCCTATAAAAATAAGTACTGAACAGACCGCCGATACTGTATCCCTGCTCCATGATGCTGGTATATTCCAATCCACTCTCCGCAAAGGACCCGTCGAACAGCCAGTGTTTCCACGTCATATAGGTGGGGTATGCCATGGCAACTCCCAGAATTCCGATCACCGGATATTGCCATTGTCTCCGGCAGATACCACCCACGCAGATCAGGAACAAAAGCGTCAACGCGGCTACGCCATCCAGCCTTCCGATAATCCCCAGGGCCAGTACTGCGGTCAATCCGTAGCCTGTCTTCCAGAACATTTTCTCCGTATCCGACATTTTTACCAGAGACGCTGCCAGGATCGGCACCACCATCCATATCAGAATCTGTGACCGATCCACACTTTCCGTTACCACATATACATGATAAGGCAGCAACAGATACCCCAATGCCCCCACCAGTGAAAACCAGTCTTTCTTTTTTCTCTTTAAAACGCAATGGAACATACTCCATGCGGTTCCAAAGGTAATAATCTGGGTCAATATGATAAAAGTACTTTCCATCTGTTATTCTCCTGTCATGAAAGGTTCTTCATTGTACCAGTACTGAACATCCGATTGCAGTATAATGGTATTTTCATAATATACCACCTGTAAAACAAGTATTAGCAGTACCGCAAACACGATCCAAGGGGAAATTTTGTTCTGGCTTTTTCTTTTTTGAAGAAGTATCCATACCACACTGCCCAGTACTGCATATCCCAACACACAGACAACAAACTTTCCGGGATTTCCCATTACATATAAGGTCTTCACCGCCAGAGGATTCCATATACCAAAAGCTGCTGCCGCCAACACCAGTCGCGCATCCTTTCCCCATTTGGAAAACAGGAAATAAAGCAATGCAAGTGCAGCTCCGGATAAAAATGCTATCATGATCTTATAAGATGTTGCGACCGGAAATCCAATCCACCGCATTCCTGCCGGAATCCATAAATATAGTAAATGGGCTGCCGGAATCCTTCCCCATTCTCCCTGAAGCATATACTCTGTTTCTCTCAGGCACTGTACACTGTCAGTCCCCAGAACAAGATAATCCACCAGCAAGGGGATACAGGCTATCATCCAGATTCCCACCATTGCACAGTTGATCCATTTTTTCTGTCCGCTCACTTCTTTACACAATACTTTTCTGCGGAATATCGCAATTCCATCCAGACAGGCAAAAAGAACCAGCACTATTACAAAAAGGATCCTTCTTCCGGCGGTTGTCTTCTCTACTTTCAACTCATAGGAAACATTTCCTCCCTCCGAAAATGGCTGTATCCGCAGATGTGCTGCATCAACCGTATCTGCCACATAATAGGTAATCCTTTTATGCTCTGTATCTGCAGGCAAAGTTGCCCGGTTGCCCCTGATCGCACGAAAAGTGGTCTCCTCCGCTTCCAGACTGATCTCCATTCCGCTTCCGATTCCGCCATTTGCAATATCCGACTCTACTATGATGCGATATACTCCCGGGTTCAATGCAAAATCTTTGCTGACGATCCCCCCTGTTTCTTCCACCCGATACAATTGCTGATGATCTGCCTCGAATACAATATCCGATCCCCCAAAAGACAGCACGAACAGAACCGCTAAGAGAAGCCCTTCCGCTAATAAAATCCATTTCTTTTTCATCTCTGTCTCCTCTTCCGAATCCCGAAAAACACAATACCCGCTGCTGTGATCAAAGTAACCAGTTCCGCCGTTCTCCAATACCACGGTTCCACGAATCGCACACTGACTGTTCCGGCATATCCACCCGGAATGCACACTTGCAAAATATGTCCACCGTCGTCTGTGATCTCCAATACTTCTCCTTTGTCATCCCTGGCTGCATATCCCTTATACATGAGAACCGGAAGTGTTACTATTTCCTCCCGGGCCGAATCATTCCTGCAGAAAAAGCTTATATTTAAACCTCTCTTTTCATAGTCTGCGATCTGAATATTCTCATTGGCTTCCGGTCTTGCAAAAGTCAGCTTTGTGCTGTCCGTTCCATAGATCAGATACTCTTCTCCGGAGATGTAACCAAATCCCATACTTTCCTGATTATATAATGTAACGTCCCTCTCCTGTACTCCCGAATCCATCATAAACAGATAGGATGCAGACAAAGACACTACTGCCGTGATCAGACTCATCTGATAGAAGATTTTCCGGTTGTTCTGAAAATATCGAATCACATATCCCGTTACCGTCACCAACAGAACCGTACCCCATCCCAGAAAACGATTGGGGAACTGCAGACTGCTCACCAGTGTCGCTGCAATGCCGGAAATTTTCTGAATGTTATCCCAGGGAAAGGAATTTGTGGACATCCATAATGCAAGGCATCCGAATCCTGCTGCCTTTATCGCAAAGCTCTTCTCAGCCTCTTTTTGTTTTTGCAAATCTCCCAAAAATAACAGCAGCCAGAAAATCATCATTCCTATTACCAGAAACAATCCTATCCCAATAGGATTCAGTAAATCCCCTGCCTTGCCTTCCATGGATTCCGGAATTCTGCTGAACCAGAACTGCTGTAATATTTGCGCAAAAATGGTTCCTCTGTCCTGGATAGTTCTCGCCGATGCATGGCGTATCCTGACATCCTGTGTCAAATAATAGTCAACAAACGGTACCAGATACCACAGGCTTAATCCCAACGCAAAAAATGCTCCACATGCAAGCTGCCGGAATCTTGGCCATGTAAATACTCTGCGAATATAAATCAGACAGAACAGCACTGTGAACAATGCCGTAATCTCACAGGTCAGTACATGGGTCTGGATCAATCCGGCATATCCCAGTCCCAAAATGATCCAGCTTTTATGAAACTCTCTGTCTTCCACATCTTTTTCAAAGACAAGATAAATTCCGTATACCACCAGCGGCAGAAACGTATAGGCGCTTCCCTCTCCTACAGCTCCTACCATTACCAGTTTAAAAAATCTAAATATGGATAAAGTATACAATGCGCTGCAGACCAAACCTATGATCCGGTCTCCGAAGATTCCGTTAAAGCAGTACCAGGCTATCGCTGCCGTAGCAATATTAAGTCCTATGCAATAGAAAGCATAGCTTTCTGTCATCGTAAAGCCTGCCATGCGCAGAAGTGCCGGAAAATACAATAACAGATTACAATAGAAAATACCATTGGCATAGCCGTGGTCAAATACCCATCTGGGTTCCAGCCGTACCGGAAACTGCCCAGTCAGAAGTCCATCCTTTACACCCTCAATACGGTGCAAATGATAGGTCAGATCCGCTCCGGACACCATGCCGTCATAAAAATAGGGGATGGAGGCAAAAAAGGCGATCACACCGATTCCAAACAGGATCTGACGTCTCTGCTCATTTCTGCCATTTACCGCCTCCCGACGCTCCAGCCACATGGTCGCAAGAACCAACAGTGCTGCTGCCGCAAGGATCACAAGATATCTTGTCCACAGAAGATTCGTCTCCACGATCCGCAGATTCCCGGTGGTCAGCTTTTCCTGTCCGGAATAATCGATTGTCACCGTCAGTTCTTCTGTGGGCTCATAAAGCCAGAAATCATAGGAAGTATGCCCCAGTGCACTGTACAGATGCTCGCCGTTGCACAACAGGCCTCCCTGATACACAGTGCCGTCTTTCACAGTGCAGACCGCGATAGCATCCCCGGTGCATTCGTAGGACAGCTCCACCCGGTATACTCCTTTCCCCAGCGAAATATGCTCAAATACCGGCTCTTCTGCATAAGATTCCCCTTCCGCAAAAGTATAGCTTCCGGTATAGTTCCATTCCCGGTTGGGCATGGCAATACGAATGATACACCCCACCATCAATGTAGCCAGAATCCCCAGAATCACATATCTGATATAAGGTTTTTTCTTCACCTTTCCCATTCTCCTTTGGTCACATATTGCAAATCATTTGAAATAAAACGCAAAAATCCATAATGAGTATAGCACAAAAAAAAGATAATGAACACTCTCTTCATTATCTTTTTCCTGTATTTATGCGATTCCTATGCCTGTTTTGTATGATGTTCCACATGTTCGAAGGTGAATACATTCAGGAACTGTTTTGCTCTCTCTGTCTCCGGATGTTCGAAAAATTTATCGGGAGCGGCCTCCTCCACGATCTTACCCTGGTCGATGAAAATAACTTTGTCCGCTACCGCCTTTGCAAACTGCATCTCATGGGTGACAATGAGCATGGTCTTGCCCTGTTTTGCCAGATCCAGCATAACATCCAGCACTTCTCTTACCATCTCTGGATCCAGTGCCGCGGTCACTTCATCGAACAGCAGGATCTCCGGATGCATGCACAATGCCCGGACGATGGCTACACGCTGCTTCTGTCCACCGGACAACTGTCTGGGATAACTCTTTGCCTTATCTGCCAGTCCCACGCGCTCCAGAAGCTCCATGGCCTCCTTCTGTGCCTCCGCCTTATCGCGCTTCTGTACCTTGACCGGTGCCAGCGTAATATTGTCCAGTACCGTCAGATGCGGGAACAATTCATAGCTCTGGAATACCATACCGATCTTCTGACGCAGGGTGGTGATATTTTTACTGCCCTTGCGGATATCCATGCCCTGCAGCTTTATCGTACCGCCCTGAATAGGTTCCAGTGCATTAATACACCGAAGCAGCGTACTCTTACCACAGCCGCTGGGACCTACCACTACCAGAACATCTCCCTGTTTTACTTCCAGATTGATGCCGTCCAGGATCTTCTGGCCTTCATATTCTTTTGTCAGATTTTCTATCTTCAACAATGTCTCTGCCATGTTTTCACTCCATTCTCATTCCGACTCCGGTTCCATTTCTAATTCCACTTTTTCTCCAGCACTCTGGCCAGAACACTGAAGGGCCAGCAGGCGAAGAAATACAGAACAAATACCACAAGGAATACTCCGAACGCAGCATTGGGACTGCTCATACGATTGGCCTCAATGATCTGCTGTGCCACCTTCAGCATTTCCACCACGCCGATCATGAGCACCAGGCTGGTGGTCTTGACCATACGGGTGATCAGGTTGATGGACAGCGGAATCAGTCTCCGCACAGTCTGCGGAATAATGATATACAGATACGTCTGTATTTTACTGAATCCCAGTGCTTCACTGCTTTCGTACTGATGCTTCGGAATACTGATCAGCGCTCCACGCACCAGATCTCCCATCTCTGCGGTGCCCCACAGGACGAAGACGATGACGGATGCCACCTCTCCGGACAGATTCCAGCCCAGTGCTCTGGTAGATCCGAAATATACGATAAATAAAAGCACCAGCTGCGGCATGATACGGATGAATTCCAGATAGACCCGGAAGATAGCTTTGACGAACCGGTTCTTCACCGTCATCAACGCTCCCACCAGAATACCTAACGGCATACTGATCAGAATAGATACGATACTGATCTTCATGGCTACCCATAATCCCTGCAGCAGACGGAGCATGTTCGTGCCTTTGAATAATACATCAATCCCCAAATCCGGCATATCGCATCCTCCTCTCCACCAGAGATCCCACGATCGATACCGGCAGCAGGATCAACAGATAAAATACCACCAGAAGGAAAAGGCTCTCGGTAGTCTTATAATACAGGCCGATCAGATCCTTTGCCGTAAACATCAGATCCATCAGACTGATGGCACTGAATACACTGGTCTCCTTCAACAGGAAAATAATATTCGCCACAAATGCCGGGATACTGGTAGACATGGCCTGGGGCAGGATCACATATCTTAGTACCTGTCCGGAGTTCATTCCCAGGCTGATGGCACTTTCATTCTGGATCGGTTCCACGGCCTCCAGACCGCTGCGGAATGCCTCCGCCATATAACTGCCACCTAAAAATGCCAGTCCTACCACACCGCAGACCTCTGCTGACATCCGGATCCCAATCTTCGGAAATCCGTAATAAATAAAAAACAGCTGTACCAGAAGCGGTGTATTACGGCTCAGTTCCACGTAGACCGCTACGATCCACCGAAGCACCGGTACTTTATAATATTGTATCGCCGCACATACCAGTCCCAGCAGAATCGCAAACAGGATTCCGATGACACCGATCTTCACGGTGAGCAACGCTGCCTTTTCATACATAGGCAGATATTTTCCTATAAATTCCCAGTTCATGTATTTCTTTCCTTTCAGGAAGCTTTTCAACAATCGTAACTATGCAGAACTCCATTCGCAAAGCCGCCTCTGCGAGGCTTTCTTGAATAACATGCCTGCATGTTATTTGCTCATGGTAGTTACTTCGCCATATAAATCATATCAAATGTTCTTACGAATGCAAGCATTCGACGTACATATTGACATGATTTACACGGCTCTGAATAGTTACACACAACTTTTTAGATTATAACAAAAGAAGTAGCCAGATGCAAGAAAAGACTGCGGCGGCAACATACGTGCCCCGCAGTCCCCTCTCTATCATTCTATTCCGATCCGTACTTATTGTGCGGTTACCTTGCCGCCCTCTACTACCAGGCTGTCCTCATAGTCCAGACCATAGGTGTCTGCCAGAGTTGCTTCGTAATCTGCATGGAAAAAGTTCTCCTCACCCAAAGCTACGATCTCATCATTGATCCAGTCAAGCAGTGTGGTGTTGCCCTTGGAAACAGCGGGAGCAATGGTGTCTGCACTGCCCAGGGAAGGAATACCTACGGTATATCCTTCGTTCTGCAGAGCGAATGCGATAACTTCGGTGTTATCATTTGCCCATGCAACAGAAGTGCCGTTCTCGAAAGCTTCTTTTGCGGTTGCATAGGAATCAAACTTCTGTAAAGGAATATCCGGATAGTTTGCGATCAGATATGTCTCAGCGGTGGTGCCGGAGATTACAATGATGGAATCATCTGCATTCCAGTTGTCTAAGGAAGTGATCACATTATCATCCTTGAATACCACGCCAAGTGACACATTCATATAAGGAGAAGCGAAATCCACTTCCTCTGCTCTCTCGGGAGTTACGGTAAAGTTCGCCAGGATCACATCTACCTTACCGGTCTGTAAATACTCAATACGATTGGCTGCCTCTGTAGATACGAAATTCACATCTACCCCCAGGTCTTCGCCGAGTCTTCTTGCATAATACACATCATAGCCCTGATATTCACCGTTCTCATCCACATAGCCGAACGGGTTTTTATCGGAGAATACTCCGATGTTAATGGTTCCGCTCTCCTTGATCTCATCCAGTGTGCGGTATACTGCCTTGCCGTCTGCTGCCGCTGCGCTTCCTGCGTCTGCGGTTTTGCTGTCACTGCTGCCGCATGCGGTCAGTCCCAGTGCCAATACTCCTGTTAATGCCAGTGCCAAAACGCTCTTCCACTCAAACTTCTTCATAATCCTTTTCCTCCTCTTCGATGTCTCATTTAAGTATCGAATCAACTTATGGGTAGGATTATATCTCCTATTTCATACTATGTCAATAGGAAAACAGTAATTTGTTTTTGCTTTTTGCGAAAAAATAAAATCAATGCTATAATACTTTTGTTACTTTTGATTGTAAACAGACCTTGTAACCGGAATTCCGTAAGAGATAATAAAATAATAAAGGAGAACAAAAGGATAATATATGAAAAAACCGATTTCACGTTTCTATCTGCTGTTGGTTCTCGTTCCGTTACTGTTACTGGCGAGCATGGGCGGCTATTACTTTCTGGAAGAAACTGCTGCAGGCAGCGATGTTGTTGTCGTTCCACAGACCCCTGCACCGCCTTCTGCCACACCGGTTCCCGTCCCTACTCCGGAGCCGACCCCCACTCCCTTCCCGGAGCATGACATTACGCTCATGGCTGTCGGGGACAACCTGATGCATCTGGGAGTCGTGGCCAGTGGAAAACAGGAGGACGGAACTTATGATTTCTCCATGCTGTTTCAGGGGATTTCACCCTTCTTAAACGCGGCAGACATCCGGATCATCAATCAGGAAACTGTCATGGGCGGCAATTCCCGGGGATTTTCCGGTTTTCCCTATTTTAATTCTCCTACCGAAGTTGGGGATGCGATTGCGGATGCCGGATTCAACGTGGTCCTGCAGGCATCCAATCATACCGCGGATCAGAAGCTGGACGGCCTGTTGTACTGTGCGGATTTCTGGAAAAACAAGCACCCGGAGGTACTGGTAACCGGTATTCACGAAGACGCTTCACAGGCAGATGACATTCCGTTACTTACCATCGATGATGTCACTTTCGCCATCTTAAATTATACCTACGGTGCCAATACCGAGACACTCCCCTTAGATCTGCTGGGGCATCTGAATCTTCTGTGTGCCGTAAATGAGAAAAACGGACAGATGGACTTCACCACGCTGAACCCGCAGGTCTTAGAGGATATCTCCCGGGCAAAAGAACTGGCAGATATCGTCATCGTCTGTCCTCACTGGGGGACTGAGTATTCCTCCAAAATCTCAAGCTATCAGGAAAAATGGGCACTGGAGATGACAGAAGCCGGTGCCGATGTCATTATCGGAACCCATCCCCATGTGGTAGAGCCTGTGGAATGGATCACCGCAGAAAACGGCAATGAGTCTCTGTGCTATTATTCGCTGGGCAATTATGTGTCCACCCAGAAAAATGCTCTCAGCATGTTAGAGGGTATGGCCTGGCTGACTTTTCACGTTGCAGAGGACGGTGTCTCCATCGAGCGGAAGACCACCGGTGTGATCCCGCTGGTCTGTCAGTACACCTCCGGACCGGTACGGTTTGAAAATGTCTATCTGCTGGAAGAATATACCGAAGAGCTGGCGGCCTCCCACGGCATCCGCAATTATGCCGGTGTGGTCCTTCATCTGGAAGACCTGCAAAAATGGAGCGACGAGATCCTCGGTGATTTCGTACTCACCAAAGATCAGGCGCTCCATAATTTCAAAACCGATTCTATTAATCAATAACGTTTCTCATACCGATGATGGGACTGTAGTCCACAGCACTGATAATGACACCTTTCCGTGAATTGGCGGAATGGATGATCTGTCCGTCACCGATATACAGTCCTACATGGGTACAGCTCTTCCCTCCATTGGAACTATAACATACAATATCTCCTGGCTGAAGTTCTTCAGAACTGATACTGCGTCCGTCACCGGAATACTGTCCTCCCGGTGTACGGCTGATAGAATAGCCGAACTCCGCATAGATAAAGCAGGTGAATCCGGAACAATCTGTACCTCCTGACAGACTGGAACCTCCGTGTACATACCGGTTGCCCAGATACTGCATGGCATAATCAATGATTCCCTGTCTGAGCTCCGCATTTGAGGTATAAGTTGTAGTGGGAAGTGTGATGTTCGTGATCACCTCCGGGGCATCCTGCTCGGCAGTCTGTTCTCTTGCCTGCAATGCCTTCTGCGCGGCAATTTCCGCCTGTTCCTCTTCTATTGTCTTCGCATAGATAAATTCTTCCGAGATCGTAACATATTCCGCAGAGACATAGCCTTCCTTGCTGTCGGTGTACTGTACCTTCAGCCAGTCTCCGTCATTCTCCAGAATTTTTACCTTTTCTCCATTGTCAATGTAACCAATTCTTTTTGCATCTGTGGCAGGATCCTGTCTCACATTCAGACGGTCTGCGATAACAACAGCATATCTGGTCACATAATTGTCTACAACCTCAGCTGCTGCATCTCCATAGATGAAAAACTCTGCCTTGATATAACCCTCCACATTACCGGAGATGATCCGGAACCAGTCCTGATCCTCTCCTGCCACATCCAGGATCTGTGCCACCGCTCCGTCATAGATTTTGCCCACTACGGCACTGTCCGTGTTCGGTTCTGTCCGGACATTGACGTAATTCGTCACATTGGCGATCGCTAACGACGCATATTCATCTGCGGTCGTATCCTCTACGGAAGCTTCGTCTACCGGGACATCCTCCGGATCTGACACCCCTTCCAGTGCTCTGGGATCCTCCGTCTCGCCACCCTGTACCGCCAGCAGATCCTCTATGGTAATCTGTCCGGTAGCCGGGATCGGCTCGACACCGATCTGATGTATTTCTGCCGCATGTACTTTCTGTACCGAGGCTTCACTCTGTATTTTTAGTTCTCCGTTTCCTGCTGCCACCACCATACTGACTCCGGTGAGAGCTACCGCCAGTGCCATGAACATTCTTTTTTTCATTATAATCCCTGTTACTTCCTACAATTACTGTTTTCTGATGACATTCTGTATAATAGCACATAAAGCAGCACCCGTCCACGAATATCTCCAAATATCTCAAACTACTTAAAATACTGCATCAACTCTTCCAGATCCGTGGATGCCTTTTTAATTGTTCCTGTATCGTCCGAAATTTTGTTAACTGCTTCTGCGATATCAGATACGTTTGCCGTTACTTCCTCGTTGCTGGCTGCATTCTCTTCACTGAGCGCAGAACCAGGCTTCTTAACATGTCGGATATTGCATCCTGAACTATGCTCTCCCGTTCTCCGGCAAAAGCCATTCCCAGAATCTCTCCGTCATCGGAACATACCGGCATATAATAGACATAATATTCTTCTCCCTTAATCTCTACTCCATCAGTTTCATAATCGTTACTGGCTCTGACCGTCTCCCATATCTGTGGATCAGCCTTGGTTCCTTCTGCCCTGTTCCCATCCTTGTCCACAATGGAAGTAATAAATCTCTCATCCTCCATGAAAAGCGTCTGTTCAATATGCTCATCCTGCAAAGAATCTATAAACTGATAACTGATATCATCCTTTTCCAGAATATCCTCACGGATATCCCATGTGAAATACTGCTCCACTGATGTAGCACATGCTTTCAGCCGCAGATAGGTACTGTCGACCAGTTCATCTTTCATTTTGCCCGATGCAGTCTGAAATTTTTAAAAATAAAGAATGCTTACGCCATGTAACATCGTGGTATTTCTCCAGTTCTCCGTTCCCAACGATCCGGTGTGCCAGATCAGTAGTCCGGTGTTTTCGGCATTTTCTCTTCTGCCTACTTCTGCCGTAAGCTCCACTCCCCGGGCATAGCCCCTTTCCTGCTGTACCACCGTAGGTTCCGTAACCGTCCATGCTTTTGCCGATAATATTCCGTTCTCATACCGCACCCAAATTCTGCATCCCGTTACAAAGCTGTTTGTCACGACCTCGCGGGAAATGCACTGCGCCTGTCCACGCACATACTGTATCAGATACATGGATACCGCATCGGAATGGGCCGCCGTACGGATGATCCGAAGTCCATAACCGTCCAGAGTGTCCGTGTCCGTCTTGATGCAGACATCCAGATACTGTCCGGCGCTGCCAAAACCCTGTCCGGCAGACTTTGCCGGATCGGCTTCCAACAGGACTTCCATATTCCGTTTGGTTTCCGTTCCCATCTCCGGTGCCGTGGTCGGCGTATAGCGGATCCTGGCCCCCTGCATTCCCTGATAGAGCCCTTCGCCCTTACTGCCGTCCCCTGTTGCACCGTAGTGCCAGGAGACCTGCGTCTTTTCCCGGTCCCACTTTTCAAAATCACAGGTATCCGCCGGACGCTTCGCATCAAAATTCCATACACCTTTTTCGTTTCCGGCATGGCTGTAAAGAGGAAGGTTATGAAAATCTGTCCAGATCCTGTCTGTTTCCACATCTTCCGGCGAAATAGCTTTTTCATAAAAGCACTGCACTGCTTCCCCGTATTCGCTGCGATTCGTTCTGGGTCTTATCTGTGCAAAAATATAATATCCCACATCATCTCCGGTGAGGGCATAAACTTTCTCCGGCTGATCCGGTTGGGAGATTGCCGTCACGATTTTGTCCTCTACCCGAATGTTTCTGCTTCGATACCAGATAATATCCGAGCAGTCATTCTCCGCTTCCGTAAAATCATAAGACAGCCGCAGCATTTTGCCTTCAAGACAGATCACCGGATTGCCCGTAAGCCTTGGTGCCGCCACTTTCCGGGGATGAATTCTGACATACGCACCGGTCTGCAATCCCTCTTTGGTCTGCGCCGTGAGTACTACTTCCGTCTCATGGTCTATATTACTGTCTTTCAGTTGCAGCAGACAGCTCCCCTCCGACACACGCTGTATTTCTATGGAGTCTGCACTGTCTCCTTCTATTTTAAAATGTATCTCACACTTCCTCTCACGCCCATCAAAGGTCAGGCATTTTCCCTTTATATTTATGGAAGATCCGCCTGCTTCCAGTTCAAAAGCCTCTGACTCCAGCAGAAGCTGTGTAGGAATATCTGTTTTTCCGGCAAAGCGGATCACTTCTCCGTTCCCCAACGGGTCCCAGTCGTCTTTCCCGCCCAGAAGATTATAGACATTGTAGATCGTTTCTCCATCCTTACGGATATAGTAGGCCTCTGCCAGCATCTTTTCGTCAATGTCCACCGTATGGGAATCCGCAACCTCCGGAGGCGTAAACCGGCCTTCCGGATATGTCACATTCGCCTGATAGCACTTCAATGCTACGGAAGGATATTTCGTCCACAAGACCGCAACTTTGGTGTCCGGCAGACCTGCGAAGCTGCTGTCGATCAGTGTGATCTGTCCTCCGACTTTTGTAAAATACTGTGCGTGAGTCTCCCCATCCTGTGGATATTTACAATGAAATGTACAGTTTAAGAATACCGCTCCCGTACCGGAAGCCTGATAGATCGGCATTCCGCTGTAAAAATCAAACTCACAGTCCAGGTACACTGCATTTCCATTCAGAGCATCGTCCGTCTGTTCAAAATGACAATGTTCATACAGGCTTCTGCCCGCGCCACATACGGGATACAGGTTCAGACGACTGACAAACCGGCAATTCTTCGCATGGAACTTATCGGCATTCGTATCCGCCAGCTGTGCCTGCGTAATGGCTTCTGTCCTCTTTTTCACAGACTGCGCAGGATCCAATGCATAATCCAGATCCACGCAGCAATAATTCCCCAGAGTCAGGTTTTCCATCTCCAATTGTTCCCCGGAAAAATGGAACAGAGTATAATTCCCCTTCGCTCCATGGTCGTTCCCCCGGTTGGCGGCAATCACCACACCCTCCGGGTTCTCCGACAGCCCCACCAATTTCAGATTTGCGCAGTTTACCTTGCATCCGTAAGGGTAAAGATCCTTCGGATCCTCCCTTACGATCACCGCCTCCGACTGCGGATCCTCCAGCCAATAGATGCCGGGAGCAATGTAGACCGTCACCGGGTGTTCCACAGTTGCTGCGTTTAGTGCTCCATCCGACAGGACTTCTCTGATGTTATTGTAAGTGTATGGATTTTTCTGTACTTCCTCGTTCGCAAGCCTGCTGTCCAGCAGGAGATGACAGGAATCGGGGTCAGGTTTTATCATAAATGTTTTTCCCTTCCTCAGAATAAAATAAGTGACTGATTACTTTTTACTATAGTAAACGACCACTTATTTATCAAGAGATTAAGTTATTAATATCCTACCATAGAAGTAAAAATTATGGTGAGAAGTCATGAAGAATTGTATCATGCTATGGAAAAATGACGCTGTTGATCTTGCCATCAACAACCAGAGAAGAGCTTTTTCGGATGCGTATAATAATGAAGTGCTGGCAGAAAGTAAAATTTATATTGAACTTTCCTCCAAAAATCCACTCAGTAAATTAAGTTCCCTGGAAACCGAAGATTTAAAAAATAACCCCTGCATTCTTGTCATCAACCAGACCGGACAGCAGGCTACCGCTTGCCTTTTTCACACTTCTAATAAACCACTGCTGCCAGAATGATATATACCAGAATCGACACCATACAGTACATAGAATTGGTTGTTGATACATAGGCACTGCCCTCTTCCTTTTTCAGAAAAGTCTGCATGCTGAAAGTGGCCGGCGCCGACATATAGGAAATGATGGCAAGATTCAACAGCATGTTATCTCCTATCCACAAATGCACTGCCCACAGCACTCCAATTGCCATAAGTGTCTGTAGCAGAACTCTCATCAGGATTGTCTTCAGGCATGGCCGGATCAGTTCCTTTGTCAGTTCCATGCTATATCCCACAACGATCAGAATGATTGCTGTCACGGATGTGGTAAGGATCCCTTCCACCGCCAGATATGCACCGCCAAAGGGACTGTCGATCAGGCAAATCACCACCTTGGACAGTCCTGCCAGGATTCCAAGCACACTTGCAATAAATGCCGGTGTGTGGAATGCACTCATACATAGTTTCTTTGCATTGATCTTCTCTCCGTTTTCCACCTGTCCCAGCATCCCCATATAGATGCTGAATCCAAACAAAAGTCCTGCAATATCCAGTACTGCGATCTGTGAGAGATTTTCCTGCCCGCACAGGCTGGTATACAAAGGATACGCCATGAGGCCACCCTCATATACACTGACCATAAACGGCAGGTACTTGCGGTATTCTCCGTTCATAAGCGGCTTCAACAGAAATCCTACTCCGAAAGATACCACCAGCATAACGAACATAATCCCCACCAGTTTCCAGGTCTCCACACTGTAATCCGCTGTGGCCAGTGCATGAAAGATTGCCACCGGAAGCATGATATTGGTTACCAGCAGTTTCATATTATCTATTCCACTTTTGGTAAGTAACTTTAATTTTCTACATGCCATACCGAGAACCAGCATGACAAGTACCGGCAATATAATTTCTAATATTCTCATTTGTTATCCCTTTCCGAGGTATCCTATACTTTTTTATATATTATACTTCGATTTTCCTATCCTGTATATTATGTATCCCGGAAGTTTTGTAGAAATGTTTTAAAATTGATGCAGAAATGTTAATGCCAGAATTCGGTCTCCATTTCAGATATGCAAAAAGGCACTGTATCTCAATTTTTTTGAAATACAATGCCTTTTTTACAACACAATCTTACCCAAAGAAATTATACTTGTTAGCCTCAAAAGCTTCCATATAGGTTGCCCCATTGGAACCATACCGGTTGGATGCGCTGACCACATTTTCGGAAGCATTCTTATTGATGTGCTCACCGAGAAATCCTATTTTGGAGGCGATGCCATTCTCTCCTCCCAGTACCTTCTGTAAGGTATCCGCATCCGCATTCCGGAATACTTTCTCGTCCACGATCAGGCTTCCGTCCTTTGCCTGACTGATTCCTATACTTTCCAGTGATTCTTTACTGCCCGCTGGAATGTTTTTTAACTGTTGCTGGTAAAATTCATTCATGATTCCGCCGGTGGTCTTAAGCTGCTTCATGGTAGCATTGTACGCTTCCACCATTTTGTTCACATCACTCAGGATGTCCGTGGTGTCTCCGCTCTCTTTTGCCTTGTCGTAGATGGAATCCTTATCGCTGCCTGCAAGCTTTGACGCAGATTGGCTCAACTTCTCCGACAGATCCTCCAGCTTTGCATAATTATTTTTCCTCAGAATGTCCGTGGCACCGGTACTTGTGGTGTTCATGCTCTTCCCGATGGTTCCCAGCAGGTTCTGGGATGACTTGTTATTGATAATGTCCAAAAGCGACGTTCTCTGAATGGGAATCCCGCTTTTTGCTGCGGAATTTGCCAGCATTTGGGTTGTGATCCTCATTTTGCGACCTCCTTTGATCTGCAATTTTTTCTCTCTGTCTTCTATATCGCCGCTTTTCTTTCACTCTTAATATGTCTTGTAACGAACCGATCTTTTCATGTAACGAAACATCAAAAAATCAGCAGGCCCATCACCCGCAACATTTTTCTATATAGATACAATAATACAAGGACTAATTTTAGTCCACATTCTTCCTTTTATCCAAAATCAATGATATAATGCTAATAGTTTTATTTATACAGATAAAGGAGTCAAAACAATGGATACCCAAATTGAGCAGCTTAATCTTTCTTCTATTACCAAATTTGCATTAGCATATGCCGGAATTACTACTGTTTCCGAACTTAAGGAATATAATTATATCTCTTTAGCAAATGTTCTTCCTCGTAATTGTTCTCTCAATCCCATTATGAAAGAGCTAAACACATACGGTTACATATTTCCTCCTGAAAATGAAATTCCTATTAGCAGCATTCCTATGTCTAAACGCCTTTATAATATTCTTGATCGTAATAACATACTGTATATCTCCCAGCTAACACATTATGCACGGGAGGAAATCATGCAGTTCCGCAATCTCGGAAGTACTACATTAATTGAACTTGACGCTCTGTGCCAAAAATATCACGTAAAAATAAATTCTCTTTCCATTGTAAAGGAAAGTCTCCAACAATTTAATTTTCCTTCTAAATTATATATTTATCTCTTTAGGAACAATATCCACCACATCAATGACTTTAACGACAAAACCGTATATGACCTCTATTGTATATGTAATAAGGACTACCTCCTTACCATGAAAACATACCGTATATTAAGAAAGCATGGGAACACACCTAAAAGCTGGCATGACAAATTTCTATTTGAAATTACGTCTGAGCCAAAATCTATTACTCTTTTTAAAAAGAATAAACTTACTACCTTGTCTCAGTTTTCAAATTTAACTGAAGCGGATAAAAAAAGAATAACTCCTGCCTTGCTCAAAGATATTTTAAATTATCAGCACAAGAGCTAATTTGATTATCCTAATTTCTACATAAAAAGACAGTCAATTCCACATTATATGAAACTTGACTGTCTTTTTCATTCTCTATTTTAATAACTCATCATAAGTAGTCTCTAATACATTTTTTATTGCCCGGAGCTGCGTTGCCTGAATATGCTGGATTCCACGTTCTATCTTTACCAGAGCTTCTCTTGTAATCATTACATTCTCCAACTGCAACAATGCAACCATTTCCGTCTGCCTGATTCCTTTTTCTTTCCTTATACGCCGGATATTCTTACCAATAAATATCTCATCTTGCTTTATTTTCTGTTCCATCCATTTTCACCATGCCCATGAACCCATTTTGGTTCTTTTTGCATTATTTTATGCAATACGCATGGTGAAAAGGGACTTGTTTTAGTCCATGTCACGAAATAAGTGAAAACTTCCGCAATAAAAACTCTATTAATGTATAATGCTCTTACTTATATAAGAATATATAAAATTCCCTTGAGCTGAACCACACTTTCTAGTCCACCTCAAGGGAATCCCTTATTATTCTTCAACTTTTTTACCAAACTTATAATTACTCGGATACTCTATATTATAAATATCCTCTCCGTATGGTATGTCCAATGTATGAGATTCACTTAAAACATATTCCTTATTACCAATCTTAAAAATATCTCCAGCTTCATATTCGTCAAGCAAAATACCACCCGAAGTCAAATTCTTATATCTTGCATCATATCGTTCCTTAGACTGAATTGGACTTGTTGTTTTAGTGGCAGAATAAAATTGTGTTGCTTCCCTATCTCCCATTTTTACTGTGAAAAAGCCATTTTTTATCCCTGCATTTTCCATATATCCTCTTATTTCTTCATCTGAATAAGACAACTGAACATATACAGGGTCTTTTGTCATCATATAATTCCAAAAGCTCGCATACCTTTCCAACACCGGATCATAAGGCTCGCCACGCATAATCTCGGAAACAATAGCGCCTATCCCCTTATTATCTGTGTATAAACAATGCTCCTGTCCGTCACGGGAGACATATTTAAAATACTTATTCTTCCCAAAGTCAATGATATTATCTTCCGCTTTAATTTCATTCAAAGAAGTTCCACTGATTTTAGGTATCTGCTCCGCTGTAAAAAATGTTCCTTCGCATTCGTATATATCGCCTTGTTTTCGTACCTTAGAAATATCATTATTCATAGCAGATAATATACTGTTTGAAATCATTTTATTTCTTTTTCCTGCTGAAGCTGTATAAATTCCTGTATCATACATTGTATTTCTAACAAATAAATCTTTTTTCCTACTTTGAGTAACACTTTGCTGATTGCACATAATATTTGCCAAACTCTGTCTACGACCTAGAATTTGAAGTGAATTACTAAAAGGAAAAAAATTAACATTCATAGCATCACTCTTTCTAAAATTATTGTATAATCACAACATCATCCTCAACATATGTTGATGTAACCGGATATGCATAATACAAAGAAATAGTAGGAGTGAAAGATATATCCTTACTATAGCCATACGTTATTGACCATCTGCCTTTTAATGGCATGTTTAAAGATACTAACCCCGATTTATCCCACGTATATGTAGATAAGTTAACTGTATTATTGCTACTAAGATTTCTAACTGAAATACTATCTACCGCAGTAGTTCTTATTCCACTCATTGAAAGCATATATACTACAGCATCTTCTGGCAGAGCATCCTCAAATCGTAAATCTATAGATGATGAACTATCGCTGCCATTTGCCATGTTTACAGTAGGCATTTCCACTTTACAACTTGCAACAGAATAGGTTGGACCACCTACTAGCAATATATAGTCTGAAGATGATGATGTAATTCCTTTAATTTTTACATAATAAAATCCATCTGTTGATGCCACAAACGGATATGCTGTTGAACCAAATCCTATCTTTGTATATATTTCATCTAAAACAAGACTGCCGTTTGGATCATAAACCTCAAATTCAAAAGGATCATCGTTACAAGTAACATACTGCGTTCCGGCTGACAAATATACCTTAAACCAATCCTCGTCAGTATTACTTGTACTTCCTGTAACTACATGCTGGCTAGGACGACTACCACTGACTGCCTGTGCAGCGGTTTCATGATTTGCCATAATCGTTTCAGCGGTTTCCATAGTATTATTAGGCTCTGTTTCTCTCACACTTTCTGCATGTACAGTCATGCTTGCAGTACCAATAATAAATACAGACATTAAACAGGTTGTCAACATTTTTGCTAATTTTTTTTTGATCATAAAACCATACCTCCTAAGATTTTTGTTTTTCTCAATAATTGAGTACCTAAACTACACTTCTAACATAAACCCGATTCAAACATTTTTACAACTACCTGTGCAGAAAGTGACCTTTTATTGCAGAAAATGACACTCAAAATATAAAAATCACCCGCTGATTCCTTTCTGAAGCATCACCGCTTACACTTTTCTCAGATACTTCATGTATGCGGTGACAAAGTCATTGTATTTCTGTTTTGCTAAAAATACGCTCTCACCGTTTTTCAATTCTATGTTGCTGTTGTCATACCGGGCGACCTCCTGCAGATTCACAAGAAATCCTCGATGGGAGCGGAAAAAGCGATCTCCCAGCTTCTGCTCCAGCACTTCCATTTTTTCATAAAAACAGTAGGGCTCCTTCTTTGACTTGGTGTGCAGCATAATTTTTCTGGCCTGGTTCTCGGCATAGAGGATATCATCCACAGGAATCCTGACATAGTTGCCGCCTACTTTTATAACCAACGGTTCAACATTCTTTTTACTCCGGATCTGGCAGATTGCCCTGTCCATGACTTCTGTGAACTTCTGCTCATCGATAGGCTTCAAAAGATAATGAAACGCCCCCACATCATAGCCTTCAAACACATATTCACGTAAGGCCGTCACGAAGATAATCAGTGCATCCGACCTTTCCCGGATCTTTCTGGCCGTCTCCATACCGTCCGGTTCCGCCGCATTCTGCTCCCGGTTCAGGGAAATATCTAACAGGATCAGGTCAAACGCCGTCGGATCCGCCAACAGTTCTCCGCCGTCGGCAAACAGTCGGATTTCCCCCTCCGTACATTTCTCTACCAGCCTTTTCAGGTATTCTCTTATGGGCTGTTCATCGTCACATATTGCTATTTTCAGCATTCGTCTTCTACTCCCCCGGATCTTATTCCATTCAAACATTTCCTTTTTTATATCGCCACTTTTCCTTTGAAATTCAATCCTATGTAACGAAATGCGATTTTTGTGTAACGAAAAAATCAGCGGGTATATAGCATCCCAAAAGCTCTCTCTTGCGGGAGAGCTTGGTCTGCACCTGTAAAGTCAAGGTTGTTTTGGTGTAAATAGCATAAAAACGACAAATTCCATACAAAAAATTCCCCAAATCAGAAATTTTTGTACGGAATTTACTTATTTTGCTTATATAGCGAAAATGGAGACTTTTCAAACGGTAAAATTCCACATTTTTGTATTTTTTTCGTCCAAAACGGCGATTTAAATACAAACAAGATTTCCACTGACTGTCCCGATGCAACGCTCACAAAGAGAATTACTATCACTCTGCAAACAGTTCCTTCTTCCTCTCAATCATCTCATCAATCTTCTCAATATACAGCCCTACATCCTTGACATTATCGCACCTCTCGATCCGTCCATCGGGGAAGACCCGCTTGGTGATGCTTCCGGCGCCCAGAGCAACAATGGTCTGTTTCTCCTCCATGATGAGGATGTTGTACAGTCCGTATTTGCCGGGACGGGCGTAGCCGGTGTTCTCGAAGTTGCCGGACATGTTCTTCTGTCGGTAGAGGTAATAAGGCTTCATTCCAAGCTTCTCAGCTCCCGCCGCCGCGATCTTCATGGTCTCGTCTGTATTATGGAGCATGGAGACACCGTTCTCCTGGATCCACTGGTTCAGACGGGATGCCCGCTTGATCGCCAGGGAATGAACGGTCAGGCTGTCCGGTGCCAGTTCCACGATCTTTTCGATGGTGCGCTGTACATCCGCCTCCAGTTCCCCCGGCAGTCCCAGGATCAGATCCATATTAATATTGTCGAAGCCGACCTCTCTCGCCAGCTGATATGCTGTAAGTACCTGTTCCACGCTGGCTTTTCTGCCGATGATATCCAGTGTCTCCTGCTTCATAGTCTGGGGATTCACGGAGATGCGGCTGACCTGATGACGATACAGTACCTCCAGCTTCTCTCTGGTGATGCTGTCGGCACGACCGGCTTCCACGGTGAATTCCTTCACAGTAGAGAAATCAAACTTGGACTTTAATGCCGTAATCAGGCGGTCCAGCTGCTCCGGCTCCAGTGTGGTAGGGGTACCGCCGCCGATATAGACCGTATCCAGTACCTTGTCCCGGAAATTCTCCGCCACATAATCCATCTCTTTAATGACAGCGTCCACATACGCATCCACCTGCCTGCGGAACGCTGCAATCGGGTACGAGGTAAAAGAACAGTACAGACAGGTTGTGGGGCAGAAAGGAATCCCAATGTACAGACTGTAGCCGCCTTCATAGTGAATATCCCTTAACAGATCCCGCTCTCTCTTCGCGATGTCGATTCCCAAAAGTGCCTTTTCCTTGCTGACATAATGGCTCTGCTCCATGAAATCCAGAATCTCCGCATCGCTTCTGCCCTCATCCAGCATACCGTAGGCGATCTTCGTGGGACGGATGCCGGTAAGGTTTCCCCATGGGAAGTTCCTGCCGGGTTACCTTGCTCAAAGTCCGGTACAAGAAACGCTTCAGACCGTTCTTATAGCCATCCGCGATCGCCTCCGATGCTGCCTCCCACAAAAAAATCTCTTCTCCCACACGAATCTTCGCCCCGGTGTCCTCCAGTTCAATCTCCAGACTGACCTGCGGTTCCAGCTCCGCCAGCTTTTCCGGCTTTGTCTCCGGAGTGATGACTGTGACCTGTTCCTCGGCATAAAAGGCCTTCACCAGAGAATGCACATCGTATTCATAATTGGGATGGGATAATTTCACTACTTTCACGTTACTACCTGTACCTTTCCTTTCGCCCGCCTACGCAAAACGCAGGCACATAACTGTTCAGAACCCCATTCGCAAAACCGCTGCTACGCAGCTTCCCGGAATAACATGCCGGCATTCAACGAATATCTGACGATATTTGCATGGCTCCGAAGGTTATACGCAGAATGGATTATACTTCTTCTCATGCCCGATGGTAGTGCTGTCTCCATGTCCCGGATAGACTACCGTCTCCTCCGGCAGAGTAAACAGCTTCTCCTTCACCGAACGCACCAGTGTACTCATACTGCCGGTAGGAAAATCCGTTCTTCCCACGGATTCCTGGAACAGGGTATCTCCACAGATCAGGAAGCCTCCCTCCGGGAAATAATAGCTGACACCGCCTGCGGTATGGCCGGGAGTCGCCAGAACCTGGATCCGGATGCCGTCCAGATCCAGTTCTTCCCCATCCTTCAGATACACATCTGCAATCACAGTGACTGGACTCCCCATCGCTTTCGACAGATTGTTTTTCGTATCCAGAAGAAACTTTTTCTCCGCCTCCCCCGCATAAATTTTCACGGGGTTCTCTCCATGCTCCCCGGCATAGGCATCCGCTGCCGCCTTCAGTTCCTCACAGCCGCTGATATGATCAAAATGCCCATGAGTCAGAAAAACAGCCGCCGTGTGCAGTCCGTTCTGTTCCAGTGCCTCCTCTATTTTCTCTCCGTGATCCGCCGGATCGAATACCAGCGCCTGATCACTGCCTTCCCTATATACAAAATAACAGTTGGTCTGGTAGATTCCCAACAGCATATGTCCGATACGGATATTGCTCATAATACACTCACTTTCTGTTTTCTGCCCGGATCAGCCATATCTCCCGGCATCCACGGCTTAACCTGTGGTTCTCTCAATATCAATAACGCTGTCGATCCCCCGGTTCTTGTCGATGATACGGTTCAGTTCCTCTCTGCCGCTGATCTCGAGTTCTTTCTCCTGGTTTCGGATTGTATCCTTTAGATGAGAATCCTTGTCCATGATTAGGTTTAGCTACAGAAGATGTACCACTCTTGACAAAGACTCTTTACCCTTATAATTATCCAAGCCGATGCTCCTACCCCGAAAAATGAATACACTTCCCAAAGCCGACTGTTACATCTGCTTAAAAGTTTACCATATTGGAACTAAATATTCAGTTTTGATTTCGGATGTCCTTAAGTGCACCCAAATGGAAAATTTCGCCCTAGGGTCTTCAAATTAATCTACATGGATTACATCACCTTCGGTGAGAACCATTCCGATTAATTTAAAGACCAAAATAATTTACTTTGTCGAGCGTCCTTATGTGGAGACATAATTAAATATAATTTCTACAAATATTTTCTAATCGCATCACACTCTAAATCGATTCCCCCATCATTTACCACTTCACTCCAATCATATACATCTTTAAAATGAAAATAGCTCCATTTTTCATACAAATCATTAATTGAAGTAGCTATTAATAAACCATGCAGATTTTTCTCACTTTCGTAAATCTCATGTTCATAAAATACCACTGTTCCATTTCTTATGTCCAGACAAAATGCGTCCCCATTAGGAAAATGGAATAAAGGATACCAATGCATAATATCTTCCACGATTTCCAGCTCATCTAAATCAGTATCATAACATTCGTCCATTATCTCCATCAATTCCTCATGTTCTTTTTCTAGACCACTATCCGAAACAAAATTAATTGCCCCCATATACCTATTATTTTCATCATGCCACACTACTTCAAAAAGTTTATAATGTTCATAAATATATTTTGTGCTTTCGTTTAGTGAAAAATTATTTAATACACTATTGATAACTAAATTTTCTTTTTTTTCATTCTTAACAGTCAGCTTATAATGGCTATTAAGGTACTCTTTCACATCACTAAAATAGTCTCTCATTATTTTCCTCCATAAGGATGAATTGTATATCCACTTAATCCGTAATCATCCATCATTTTTCCTGCAAACTGATATATATCTTTTGCTGTTGCATTCGGATTATTATCAATAAAATCCATCCATTTTTGATTCCATCCACCTTTACCGTGGATAATGTTCATATGCATACCCCCTTTACCTGCGTCTACAGTAATTGTATATTGATCAACATCAATGCCCCTAGCAGAAATAAAATCTGCATATGGCTTACTTTTTCCTCTAAAGGCAGGAATGATATGATGATCATTAGTTTTCCCTGTTATTGGTTTAGTTGTTTCCAGTAATAAAACCTCTGTCTTACTACCACTCTTGACAAAGACTCTTTACCCTTATAATTATCCAAGCCGATGCTCCTACCCCGAAAAATGAATACACTTCCCAAAGCCGACTCTTGCATCTGCTTAAAAGTTTACCATATATTTGCCATTTGCTCTACAACTTTTCGCCAGCACTTTCCACCACTGGCATACGATATTCCGTACCATGCTTTAACATTCCATAAATAATACTGATTAACCGTCTTGAAATGCAAATCAGTGCCTGCTGACTGGTTTTTCCCTCTGCCTTACGTTTCTCATAATATGCCCGTACCACCGAATTTCTCGGTGTACCCTTTGAGGATACCTGCACCATTTGAATTGCAAGGAAGTAAATCGTAGCCTGCAATCGTCTGTTCCCCTGCTTGGTAGCTACATCCTTACCCTTTCCGCTGGATGATAAATGAAGCGGTGCAATTCCTGCAAACTGTGCCAACTTATTAGCATTACTAAAGCGTTTGATATCACCGATTTCAGCAAGAATCTTCACTGCTGTGATAACATTTACACCGGGAATGGTTGTAAGCGTGCAGCCAAGCATCTTATACATCTGTTCCAGCATCTTGTCTACCTCTGCCAGTTGGCTGTCATAGTGCTGTAAATCACTGACGATGCTAAGAGTCACCATGTCCCTGGCATCTTGGTAAGCATTATTTTTTACCTTGTCACTTGCTACCGCATCCAAGATTTTCTCACAGTTTTTGGTCGAACATCTATTGTGGCTGACCGGAACAAGTTCTGTTCGTAGGTCTTCCACACTCTTACCCTTCAAATACTTTCTAGACGGGTAATGCTCCCAAAAATACAGTGCAGTGGGTCTGCTGATGTCATTGAAAAACTGCTTATAAGACGGATATGCAATACACAACTGCTCATGCAATTGGTTGACTAATCTCGTTCTTTGCTTCATGATATTGTCCCTGCGGTGCACCAACTGACCGAGTGACCAGTACGCATCGTTCGGACAAGCATCCGG